>Ga0213920_1000036_pt1 | contig 199429 bp, 206 predicted proteins | sample McNCre1117MG_FD_161054 | JGI IMG/M metagenome (GOLD analysis project Ga0213920, IMG submission 161054) | Freshwater microbial communities from McNutts Creek, Athens, Georgia, United States - 11-17 MG | ecosystem: Environmental > Aquatic > Freshwater > Creek | place: USA: Georgia | collected...
CCATGTTCGCATCGATTAAACCCAACTTGGCAACCCTAAGCAGGCCCTTGATTCCGTAGCTGATGAACTGGTTTGAACTCACGACTTTCTTCTTTCAGAAAGTCCAGCATGTGTTTGAACTTATTCAGCTGTGCCCAAGGCTTTTGCGCAGGCGTTGGCGCTGGACCATGCCCATTGAAAGTTGTAGCCCCCCAGCCAGCCCGTGATGTCCACCACTTCGCCAATGAAATACAGTCCCGGTTGCTTGGACTCCATGGATTGCTGCGACAAATCCCGAGTGTCCACGCCGCCCACGGTGACTTCCGCTTTTTTGTAGCCTTCCGTGCCCGTGGGGGTGAGGGGCCAAGCGCTCAGGCGTTGAGCCAACAGATTGAGTGCTTTGTCGCTGGCTTCAATCACGGGGCGTTGCCACGCGGGGTCTTGGCTGGCCCAGGTGTCGGCCAAGCGCGAGGGTACCCAAGCGTTCAGTTCGTTGGCGATCAGCTTTTTGGAGTGTTGTTTGGAGGCCATCAAAGCGGCTTGCAGGTTAACCTCGGGGGCGAGGTTGATGCGGATGTCTGTGCCCGCTTGCCAATAGCTAGAGATTTGCAGCACGCCTGGGCCCGACAAGCCACGGTGGGTGAAGAGCAAATCTTCGTCGAAGCTTTGCAGGGTTTTCTTGGTACCTGTCTCAATGCGCACGGGCAGCGAGAGTCCCGACAGTTGGGAATAAGGAGCCCAAGCTTTGTCGTCAAACGTGAGCGGCACTAGGCCGGGGCGGGGCTCGACCACGCGCAGGTTGAATTGCTTGGCCAGTCGATAGCCAATGTCGGTCGCGCCAATTTTGGGAATGGATAAACCACCTGTGGCTATCACCACCGCAGCGGTTTGTACCGTGCCTTGTCCCGTGTCGACCTCGTAGCGTTGCGCTTCAGGCGCTACGTCTGAATAGCGAATGGCTTTGAGGCTGCAGGGCTGCCATCGCGTGACGCTGCCGCCATTGGCTGACCCGTTGCACTCGGCCAACAGCATTTGAATCAGGTCTTCGGCAGAGCGGTCGCAAAACAGCTGGCCTTTGTGCTTTTCGTGAAACGGGATGTGGTGCTTTTGCATGAGCGCCACAAAGTCGTGTGGCGTGAAGCGCGATAGGGCGCTGCGGCAAAACTGCGGGTTGTCGCCCAAAAAGTGTTTGTGCGGTGCACGCACATCGAGCTCGCGGTTGGTGAAGTTGCTGCGGCCACCGCCAGAGATGCGAATTTTCTCGGCCACTTTGTCGCTGTGGTCCAGCACCAGCACTTGCAACCCTTGCTGCGCGGCCACGCCGGCACAAAACAATCCGGCCGCACCAGCGCCCACTATCACAACATCAAAGGTTTTCATGCGGTGAGTTTAGTGGGCGAAAGAGACAAGTCCGCCGTGGCGTGGGAGAGTGAGAACGCGACTTTTAACCAACAGAGACTTGTAATTCAGCGCCGCGTTGCACGGCCAACATGCCTTTGAACACATCACCAATGACGATGACCGATGGGCTGGCCAACGCTTCACGAACGATGGTGTCGTGCAACTGCTGCAACTCACACACCACATGGCGCTGCGTGGGCAGGCTCACTTGGTGAATCACGGCCACAGGTGTATCGGCGCGCATGCTTTGCAGCAGTGCCTTTTGCAATTGCGCCGCGCCGCTCACGCCCATGTAAATCACCAAGGTGAGCTTGGCTTGTTGCGCGGTTTGGCCCAAGGCCACCCAGTCCACGCTGTCAGCTGTGTCTTGCTTGGCGTGGCCGGTGATGAACACCACGCCATGGGCATGTTCGCGGTGGGTGAGTGGAATGCCTAGCGATGTGACGCCTGCCAAGCCCGAGGTGATGCCGTTGATGACGGTCACGGCAATGCCCTGGGCCTGCAAGTGCTCGACCTCTTCGCCGCCACGGCCAAAGATGAAAGGGTCACCGCCTTTGAGGCGCACCACGGTTTCGCCAGCCAGCGCTTCTTGCGCCATGAGTTTTTCAATGAAGGCTTGCGGGGTCGACTTGCAGCCCCCGCGCTTGCCCACATGGATGATGCGAGCCTTGGGCGAGGCGTGGGCCGTGATGGCGTCGCTCACCAAATCGTCGACCAACAACACGGTGGCAGAGGCAATGGCTTTGACCGCTTTGAGCGTGAGCAGCTCGGGGTCGCCCGGGCCTGCACCGACCAGCGTGACGCGGGGTTGGTTTGCGTGTGTCATGGTCAAAGGCTCAAGGCTTTCAACACCGCCTGCACTTGCGCGGCCAATGGCGCGGGCACGGGCAATTCGCCACTGAGCACCGCCTGTGTGTAGCGTGCGGTGCTGGCTGCGTCGATGTCGGTAGGGAGATCTGGCAGTTTGATGAGAGAGCCTGTTTGCGCTTCAACCAAGGGCGTGCGGGTGCCGCGCACAAAGGCTTCCATTTGAGGTGTGCGGCGCGCATCGGCCACCACTTCGCCTTCGGTGCCGCGCAGCAGCAGGGCACGTGTGCCTGTGAGTTCAAACGTGGCGGCCATCGAGATGGCGTATTCAGGGTGGGTGTAGCTGCTGACCAGCAAGGCATCGGTTGCCGTGGTGGGGTTCATCAGTTTCACCAAGCTGTGCGCGGAATTACGCAGGCCCACCACGCGACGCACATCGAGCAAGCGCTTGAGGTGGGGGTTCAGCACTTCGGTGGGGGCCAATACGACCTCGCCTGCGGCGACTGGGCGTGCTTGGCTGAGGGCGGTCACGCCCATGGCGCTCAACACGTCTTGGCTGGTGATGCGTGTGGATTCGGTGGCGGTGCCGTGCATCACCACGGCCAAATCTTCGCGGGCCAGCAGGTATGCCAGCAAGGGGGTGAGCACGGGTAGCTTGCGTGCGCCGTTGTAGCTGGGCAGCACCACGACAGGTGTTGTCGCTTCAATGTGCTGCAAGCGTGCATGTGTGGCATCTAAAAAGCCGGCCATCTCTTGGTCGGTTTCGCCCTTGATGCGCATGGCGATGCAAAAGGCGCCCAGCTCTAAATCCGTGACATGACCGTCCAAAATTTGGCCCATCAAATCAGCGGCTTGGGCACGGTCTAACGCACGGGCGCCGTCATGTCCGCGCCCGATGTCTTTGATGTAGTGGCTGATGCTCATGCTGCGATTGTCTCGCAGGCTAGATAACTTATGGCTATATGGTTAATTTCGTGGTGAATGCAAGGCCGAGCTTTAGGCAAACTGGTCTAGCAGAAGCCCGTTGAGTTTGTCGTTGCGATGGACATCGTGTGGGATGTGTGTGTATTCAATAGTTCTCACAACCTCGCCCGAGCGTTCATCTCGGATCACCACGTTCAGAGTTTTTTCAATGGCGTCAAACGCAAAAGACAGGGCGACCGAGTTGGGCACGTGTGCCAGAGTTGTGGTGAGCGATGTCGGTAGTGTTTGGTTTTTGACAAGGGGCGTCACGCCGGTCATCACGGGATCTTCTAAGTGGGCTGGCATGGCGGTGATGGGCGGTAGGTGTGACATCGAAGTTCTCGGTGAGCGTTAACACCTGAACTATCGACCCGCATTCGCGCTAGATTAGTGACATGCCTGTCATGCGCCCGTCGATGACGAAGATGTCATTTTGCATGTTCTATCCGCTTGAACTTATCGATTCAAATCAAATGAAAACAAGGGATGGTGAATTTGAAAATTCTGTTGATTGAAGATGAAGCCAAAATTGCTGAATTCGTCATCAAAGGCTTGACTGCGGCAGGGTATGACGTGATGCATGTGGATGAGGGGGGACGAGGCCTTGCCGCAGTGCTGGCGTGCGCACATGACTTAGTGATCTTGGATGTGATGCTGCCCAAGCTCAACGGATTTGATCTTTTACATCAAGCCAGAGAGGCTGGCATTGCCACACCCGTCATCATCCTCAGTGCCAAAGTTGATTTGCCCGATCGGTTGATGGGGTTTGAAATGGGTGCCGATGACTATTTGCCCAAACCGTTTTTTGTGGAAGAACTGGTGGCACGCATCAAGGCGGTGATGCAGCGCAAGATGCCCGAGCAAGTGCGGCAAATTTCACTGACCAACCTCACGCTGGATGTGGTCAACCACAAGGTGCAATGGTTTGACGTCACCGCGGTGTTGAGCCAACGTGAGTTCAGTTTGTTGGCGTTTTTGATGCGCTCACCTGGGCATATTTTTTCGCGTCAGCAAATTCTTAAACACGTGTGGGAAATCAACTTTGACCCAGAAACCAATGTGGTCGATGTGTGCGTGCGTCGCATCAAGCGCAAGCTTGAACGTGGTAATGGTGAACAGGCCTCACCGATTGAGTCTGTGCGTGGTGTGGGCTATCGCTTGCGTGTGGAAGCTTAAGGCATGAAGAAGTCATTCAAATTACGCGTGTTTTTGCACATGGTGTTGGCCACGGTCATCATCATTTATGCGACTCGTTTGACGGCCCAGTTGTTTTTAGAAGACCAGCTGCAAACCCGCATCCATCAAGAAATGGGTGTGGGCTTGCAAACGTGCGCGGACCATTTTGAGAAACCAGATGCGTATTTAAGTTGTTTCAAGGCCATCGACAAAGGGAGCTTGTCTAGCAGTATTTCTGATTTTTATGTGTTTTGTGACAGATCCCAAAATACGGCAAGCGCAAACACAACGTCTGCGTGCCAGCCCTTGTTGGCAGATGTTGATTTTTGGCAGAGCGATGCAGTTTCGCGTGCAGGTGACATAGAGTTTTCGCGTGGCTCAGTTGGCGAGCAGCGTTGGTATGCGGTGCGCTTCAGCAACCGTTTGAAAGGTGCTGAAGTTTGGCTGGCGGGGGCAGAGATTCATGCGTTAGTGCTGCGCGTGTGGGCCTTGCGTGATCGCAATGTGCTTTATACAGTGCCAGCGATCCTTGTCTCTTTGTTGGGCGTGACGCTTTACTTGACTTATGTGGTGATGCAACCTATCAGGTCCATACAAAACAACATGGCCAAGTTGACGGCGAACACACTCGATCAATCCATTGCCTTGAAAGCGCCTTTCAACGAGTTTGAAACCTTGGTCGAGGTGTTTGATGACTTGAGGTTTCGCTTGAATGACAGCTTTACCAAAGCACGTCGCTTTGCGTCGGATGCGTCACACGAGTTAAGAACGCCACTCACCATCCTGAGGGGTAATGTTGAACGTTTGATTCATGATTTGCCTGTGGGGTCGGATGCGCAAGTTCGCATGCGCAACATGAGTGATGAGGTTGAACGCTTGATTGAAATCACAGAAAAACTGTTGCTGCTGTCTCGCGCAGACGCCAACAGTTTGAAGCAAGAGTTAACCGATGTGAATTTGAGTTTGCTGCTCACGCAGTTGGTCAAAGATGCGCATTCATTCCATTCCAATGTAAAAGTTTCAAGTGCAATTGCACCGAACGTCATTTGGTGTTGCGATAAAACTTTGGTGTATCAGCTGATTCACAATTTGTATGCGAATGCGGTGAATTACAACCAAGCTCAAGGATGGATTCATTTCACACTTGAGGCATCCAATGGCATTTTTCAATTGACCGTGGAAAACCCAACGTCAGACATTCCTATGGATTTAAGTGAGCGTGCTTTTGATCGTTTTTATCGTGGGGATGCATCACACGCTCGTCAGGTGGATGGTTTGGGTTTGGGTTTGAGTATTTGCCTAGAGATTGCGAAGTTGCACAAAGCCAATTTGGCTTTGGCCGTGACTGAAAGACAGACGGTGATTGCGACGCTGTCAGCACCTTTGTCGACGACGACCTGAGCGCCGCTCTTGATGACGAAGACGTCATCAAACAGCTCTATGACGCAGTTGTCACCCAGATATTTATAGGGTTGATTAACGTGGCGCATGGCCGTCGCGAACCTCAAATCGAAGCTCTTAGACACCCTTCAAAGTGAAGTGGGTGTGGTGGGGGATGAGGCTGAGCAAATCTTTTTGACGCCTTATTTGGCGCTTGCCTGTAGCTTGCTCTACATGATGGCTTCTGACGGCGAGCTGGAGGCGCAAGAGAGTAGTCATCTACAGGCTGTGCTGGGTGGGGATAAGGCTGTACTCAGCTACGCCTTGCGTTATGTGCAGTCAGTTCCCGTGGATCAGTTTTTCACAACGGCCTCAGAACTGCTGAGCGTCAAAGACAAATGGTGCATCTTGACCAATGTCTGCGACGCCTTGCTGGCGGACGGGCGTGCGGACCGTGCTGAGTTGGCGCTTTTTGGGCAAATGACAACAGCGTTTGGCATGCGTGAGGCGCAGTTTGAGCCCTATTTCAAGATACTGGCGCTCAAAAACGACAAATCGGTTTTAGGCAAATACACGGGGGCCAGGGACGAGCGTCAACCCATGACGCCCCACTTTGCACTGGCGATTGCGTTGCTTTATATGCTGACGTCAGATGGCTCCATTGGTACCCAAGAGGTGGGCCAGTTAGAGGCCGTGATTGGTGAGTTTGAGGGGCTGCAAAACGTGGCGCTCAAGTACGTGCGCTCGGTCAAGCTAAAGCAGTTTTTGGATGAAGCTTCGGCGCTGCTGAAGCAAGAGCAAAAAATCTACATCCTGACGAATGTGTGCGATTCGATGCTGGCAGATGGCGAGGTGGCGTATTTGGAAGACAAGCTCTTCCTGAGCATGTTGACGGCATTTGGCTTTACAGAGAAAAATTTCGCACCTTATTTGAAAGTTCTCGAGACCAAAAATTTCAAACCGTTCGATACCAGCGCGTTTAAAAATCGTGTGACCCACGAACGTCTGACTGGCAGCGATGAGGTGGAGGGCGTCACGTTCAAGAACGAGTTGAACGATGCCAGCGGTACGACGGTGGATGGCTTGGCCGAGGCCGCGAATCAAGGGGTGTGGGTGGGTGCGCCGGGGGACTCTGAGATGAGCCAATTCATCGCTCGCACGATGAATGACAACATCCAAAGTGTGTCCGATGATTTTGAAAACCAAGGCAATGTGGTCAAGGTTGGACTGAACGCCACGGACGGCCTGAATCTTCAAAAACTTGGAGACAGTGACGCCGTCAATAATCGCCAACGCATCGGTGGCGCAGGGCTCGCTGACAATGTGCAGCAAATTGAGTCTGTAGGCCCCCGCACCAACCGTCAGGCAATTGATCTTGGTGGCGTGGACGTCAATGTGCAAACTATGGATGTGGAGGCCTCAGATGTGCATCGAGAGTCCATCTCGCCAGAGGTCCGGTTTCAAAATATCCACGAGGTGGCAGAAGAGGTCAATCAAAGGCTCGACCACTTTGAGGTGGCCCATTCCCAGTTTTTACAGATCGGGCGTACGCAGAAGTTCAATGACGAATTTGTCTTGATTGAGGACGATGCTTCGGCCATGAATCGGCAACTGGTCAACGCATCCTTTGCCCGAATGGGGCTTAATTTTTCCACGTCGCAGAGGGATGTTGAGACCGCTGCATCGCCCGACTTGACGGCTGAAGTGCCAGGCGTACCGACCAGCCAAAACACGCAAGAGGTCAAAGAGACCGAAGATGCCAATGTCGCCGTCGTTAACCCTGTGACGGTCACGGGCCGCAGTGGGCCTCTCGCCGCGCAGCAAGGTCGATCGCGTGGTGTGGGGTTGTCGCGTGGGCGTGGTTTTGTGTATGTTCAGCTCGTCGTTGCGACTTTGACCATCGTATTTGCTGCGCCGATAGAGACACGCATGACGCTGGGGCGCGTGGTGACGGGGCCGCTGATCGTGATGCCTGCGTTGTCTTCTGAACAAGAAAGTGAGCATTGAGGCCTACGCATAAACTAGCGCCCTTATGTTGATCCTCGGTATTGAATCTTCTTGCGATGAAACAGGTGTGGCGCTGGTCCGTTCAGACGGCCCAAGCTTGCCCACGTTGTTGTCACACGCCCTTTACAGCCAAGTGGCCATGCATGTGGCCTATGGCGGCGTGGTGCCCGAGTTGGCGAGCCGCGACCACATTCGCCGTGTCATCCCGCTGGCGCGTGAGGTGATGGCCGAGGCCCAACAAACTTTGCAAGATGTCGATGTGGTGGCCTACACCCGAGGCCCCGGCTTGGCTGGGGCTTTGCTGGTGGGGGCGGGTGTGGCTTGCGCTTTGGGGGCGGCTTTGAACAAGCCTGTGCTGGGAGTGCATCACTTAGAAGGCCATTTGCTGTCGCCGTTTTTGAGCCAAGACCCGCCCGAGTTTCCGTTTGTGGCGTTGTTGGTGTCGGGTGGCCATACGCAGCTCATGCGTGTGGATGGCGTGGGGCGCTACGAATTGTTGGGCGAGACCATCGACGACGCCGCAGGCGAAGCCTTTGACAAGTCGGCCAAGCTCATGGGCTTGGGCTACCCCGGTGGGCCTGCTTTGTCCAAACTGGCCGAGCAAGGCGACCCCGCAGCTTTCAAACTGCCACGCCCTTTGCTGCACAGTGGCAATTTAGATTTCTCATTTGCGGGTCTGAAGACAGCGGTCATGACCCAAGCCAAAAAGCTGGGTGACGACTTAGACGCACGAAAAGCTGATTTGGCAGCGTCCACCCAAGCGGCCATAGTTGAGGTGCTTTTAAAGAAATCACTCACCGCTTTGCGTGAAACCGGCCTGAAACGCTTGGTGGTGGCCGGTGGCGTGGGGGCCAACCGGCATTTGCGCGAACAGCTCAACGCCGCCTGCAAGCGCCAAGGCGTGCGCGTGCATTACCCCGAGCTGCATTTGTGCACCGACAACGGCGCCATGATTGCCATGGCCGCTGCCATGCGCCTGCAAAGCGGCGAGGGCGGCATGGCCCAAGCCCAGCCGCGCTACAGCTTTGACGTCAAACCACGCTGGCCGCTGGCTGAATTGGCTTAAATAGTGGCGGGTGGGCTTGATCGGGCGTCTGGCTCCGCGCCTGCTATACTCTGCGGGCTTTCCTTTTGGGGTAAGCACAGCACGTTGCACCAACTTCCACGGTGTAACGCAAGTCAAATATTTAAGGAAAAAACCATGTTGACAGCAAAAATTGCCGAAGTCGTCAAAGACAACGCACGCGCCGCAGGCGATACAGGTAGTCCCGAAGTCCAAGTGGCTTTGTTGACTGCTCGTATCAACGAACTCACACCTCACTTCAAATTGCACGCTAAAGACCACCACGGTCGTCGCGGTTTGCTGCGCATGGTGAGCCGTCGTCGCAAATTGCTCGACTACCTCAAGTCGAAAAACTTTGACCGTTACGCTGCTCTGATCGCCAAGCTTGGCCTGCGCAAGTAATCGTTAAATCTCTAACGACAAACGCCTGAGTTTTCAACAAGCTCAGGCGTTTTGCACTTTTAACAACGCATTTTTCACAAACGGCAAGACAAACAGGCGCAGATTCGAAAGCTGTGTCATTCCAAAAAAGCCCCAACTTTTCTGGAATGGCATCGTGTGCTGCACCGTGCCATGCCAAATTTCACAAGGAAAACACATGTCCATTTTCAATAAAGTTACCAAGACATTCCAATGGGGCCAACACACGGTCACCATGGAAACCGGCGAAATTGCTCGCCAAGCTGGCGGCGCTGTGCTCGTCAATATGGACGACACCGTGGTGTTGGCCACGGTTGTGGGTTCGAAGATCGCCAAAGCTGGCCAAGACTTCTTCCCCTTGACCGTCGACTACATCGAGAAAACATACGCCGCAGGCAAGATCCCCGGCAGCTTCTTCAAGCGCGAAGCCAAGCCTAGCGAGCACGAGACATTGACCAGCCGTCTGATCGACCGCCCCATCCGTCCCTTGTTCCCAGAAGGTTTCTACAACGATGTGCACGTGGTGATTCACACCGTGTCGTTGAACCCAGAAGTCGATGCTGACATCGCTGCTTTGATCGCTGTGTCTGCCGCGTTGAGCATCTCTGGCATTCCTTTCAACGGCCCCATCGGTGCCGCTCGCGTAGGTTACATCAACGGCGAATACGTCTTGAACCCAGGCCAAACACAACGCAAAGACAGCCAGATGGACCTCGTGGTCGCTGGCACCGAAGCGGCTGTGTTGATGGTGGAATCTGAAGCCCAACAGTTGTCAGAAGAAATCATGTTGGGCGCCGTGGTGTTTGGCCACGAGCAAGGCAACATCGCGATCAACGCCATCCATGAGTTGGTGCGCGACGCTGGCAAGCCAGCATGGGACTGGGCTGCGCCTGCCAAGGACGAGCCACTGATCGCCAAAGTGCAAGCGCACGCTGAAGAAAAACTGCGCGCTGCCTACCAAATCCGCAACAAGCAGTCACGCACCTTGGCTTGCCGCCAAGCCTACGCCGCTACGATGGAAGCCCTCAAGGCCGACGGCGTTGAGTTTGATTCGGTCAAAGTCGAAAACATGTTGTTCGACATCGAAGCCCACATCGTTCGTAGCCAAATCTTGGCAGGCGAGCCTCGCATTGATGGCCGTGACACACGCACGGTGCGTCCTATCGAAATCCGCAACAGCGTGTTGCCACGCACCCACGGTTCTGCCTTGTTCACACGCGGCGAAACTCAAGCTTTGGTGGTCACCACTTTGGGTACCGAGCGCGATGCACAACGCATCGACGCCTTGGCCGGTGAGTACGAAGACCGTTTCATGATGCACTACAACATGCCTCCTTTCGCTACTGGCGAAGTGGGCCGCATGGGTTCTACAAAACGCCGCGAAATCGGTCACGGCCGTTTGGCCAAGCGTGCTTTGGTGGCTGTGTTGCCAACCAAAGAAGAGTTCCCATACACCATGCGCGTGGTGTCTGAAATCACAGAATCCAACGGTTCTTCATCAATGGCTTCGGTCTGCGGTGGCTGCTTGTCCATGATGGACGCAGGCGTGCCGATGAAAGCACACGTGGCCGGTATCGCCATGGGCTTGATCAAAGACGGCAACCGTTTTGCCGTGTTGACCGACATCTTGGGTGACGAAGATCACTTGGGTGATATGGACTTCAAAGTGGCCGGTACCACCAACGGTATTACTGCTTTGCAAATGGACATCAAGATCCAAGGTATCACCAAAGAAATCATGCAAGTCGCTTTGGCTCAAGCCAAAGAAGCACGCATGCACATCTTGGACAAAATGCAAGCAGCCATGGGCGAAGCCAAGACCGAAGTGTCTGACTTCGCACCTAAGTTGTTCACCATGAAGATCAACCCCGAGAAGATCCGTGATGTGATCGGCAAAGGCGGCGCCACCATCCGTGCGTTGACCGAAGAAACCGGCACTCAGATCAACATTGAAGAAGACGGCACGATCACTATCGCCGCGACTGACGGTGCCAAGGCTGAAGAAGCCAAGCGTCGCATCGAAGAGATCACAGCTGAAGTCGAAATCGGCAAAGTCTATGAAGGCCCCATCACCAAAATTTTGGACTTCGGCGCCTTGGTCAACCTGTTGCCAGGCAAAGACGGTTTGTTGCACATCAGCCAGATCGCACACGAACGCGTTGAGAAGGTCACTGACTACCTCAGCGAAGGTCAAATCGTGCGCGTGAAAGTGCTCGAGACTGACGAAAAAGGTCGCGTGAAGTTGTCAATGAAGGCGTTGATGGAGCGTCCACAAGCTGACCACGCACACGACGCAGGCCCTCACGCCTAAATTTAGGTTTGAGGCGGTTCCGCACATGATGCGCATCGTTGAAATCACCACGCACGGCGCCCCCGAGGTGCTGCGCGTGGCCCAGCGGCCTGTGCCGCTGACGGGCGAGGGTGAGTTGCTGATTCGTGTCAGCGCCAGTGGTGTGAATCGCCCTGACGTGCTGCAGCGAATGGGCCACTACCCCGTGCCTGCTGGCGCATCGGATGTGCCGGGCCTTGAGGTGGCCGGTGTCATTGAGTCAGGCGATGCCGTGGCGATGGCTGCTGCTGGCCTGAACGTGGGGGACCGTGTGTGTGCTTTGGTGGCGGGTGGCGGTTATGCGCAGTTTTGCGTGGCACCGGTTGCCCAATGTTTGCCAGTGCCCCAAGGTTTGAGTGATGTCGAGGCCGCTTCTTTGCCCGAGACCTTCTTCACCGTGTGGAGCAATGTGTTTGACCGTGCGCAGTTGCAAGCGGGTGAAACCTTGCTGGTGCAAGGCGGCTCTAGCGGCATCGGCGTAACGGCGATTCAAATGGCCAAGGCCATGGGCGCCACCGTCATCGTTACCGCTGGTAGCGACGAGAAATGCGCTGCGTGCGTGGCTTTGGGGGCTGACCATGCCATCAACTACAAAACCTATGACTTTGCCGCCGAGGCCATGCGCCTTACGAATGGCAAGGGTGTGGATGTGGTGTTGGATATGGTTGCCGGCGACTATGTGGCTCGCGAGGTGGATTGCTTGGCTGAAGATGGTCGCTTGGTCATCATTGCGTTGCAAGGTGGTACCAAGGCGAGTTTTGATGCGGGCAAGGTGTTGCGTCGTCGTTTGAACATCACGGGCTCGACTTTGCGTCCACGCTCGGTGGCTTTCAAAGCGGCGATTGCACGCAACTTGCGCGAACGCGTTTGGCCGTTGATTGCGTCTGGGCGTATCAAGCCTGTGATTCATACCACGTTTGATGCGACTTCTGTGGATGGTGCTGCCCATGCGCACCGTTTGATGGAGTCCAATCAGCACATTGGCAAAATTGTTTTGACTTGGAGTAAGTGATGAAACAAAAACTTATTGCGGGCAATTGGAAGATGAATGGCAGCTTGGCTGCCAACGAAGCTTTGGTGCACGGTGTGCAACAGGGTTTGGCTCAAGCCTTGGGCGCTAAGAACGCACAAGTAGCGGTGTGCGTGCCTGCGGCGTATTTGTCGCAAGTGCAGCAGATGGTCAAAGGTTTGGGCATAGCTTTGGGTTCGCAAGATGTGTCGGCGCACGAGCAGGGCGCTTACACAGGCGAGGTGTCTGCGGCGATGTTGAAAGACTTTGCTGTGCGTTACGCCATCGTGGGCCATTCAGAGCGTCGTCAATACCACGGTGAAACCGACGAACAAGTGGCGCACAAAGCGCAACGTGCTTTGTCGGCAGGCATCACGCCCATCGTGTGTGTGGGCGAGACCTTGGCTGAACGCGAAGCCGGTAAAACCGAAGAGGTGGTCAAGCGGCAATTGGCCGCTGTGATTCACACCAATGGTCATTGCATTAGTGAAATCGTGGTGGCATACGAGCCTGTGTGGGCGATTGGTACAGGTAAAACTGCCTCGCCCGAGCAAGCGCAAGCGGTACACGCAGTGTTGCGTGCACAGATCAAGGCTGCGACTGAACATTCAGAACGTGTGCATATCTTGTACGGAGGCAGCATGAATGCGGCTAACGCTGCAGAGTTGCTGTCTCAGCCAGATATTGACGGCGGCCTCATCGGTGGCGCGGCCCTCAAGCCTGCAGATTTTTTGACCATCATCGCGGCTGCGGCGCGTTGAAAGTAATAATTTTTTCGGAGTTTTTATGAGTTTGATTTTGAATATCGTTCAAGTGGTTCAGTTGTTGGCTGCTTTGGGCATGATTGGTTTGATCTTGGTTCAGCACGGTAAGGGTGCTGACATGGGGGCTGCTTTCGGCAGTGGTAGCTCTGGTAGTCTGTTTGGTGCAAGCGGTGGTGCGAACTTTTTGTCGCGCACGACGGGTGTTCTAGCTGCGGTGTTCTTTATATGTACCTTGGCTTTGGCTTATTTCGGTAACCTGCGCCCTGTTAGCTCTGGCAGCGTGCTCGAAGGTGCTGTTGTGGCTCCGGCCCCTGTGGCAGAAGTGCCAGCCTCTGGCGCAGCGCAAATTCCAACTAAGTAATCACAAAACCTTCGCGCTTCAGAGAGATTGGGGCCCTTTTCGGGTTAAACTCTGAGGCTGTTCAGGAAGCGTTATCCCTCTTCGCTTTTGTAGAGCAAACAACCCAAAGCCGTCGTGGTGAAATTGGTAGACACGCTATCTTGAGGTGGTAGTGGCGAAAGCTGTGCGAGTTCGAGTCTCGCCGACGGCACCATCCAAAAAAAGTCTGCTGTAACTCTGGTGTCAACCAGTTACGGCAGACTTCGCAGACTAAAAACCAGATAGTCAGACCGCGAGATTGCGATGAGCTTAGAACAATACCTTCCCGTCCTCTTATTCATCCTTGTGGGCCTTGGCGTGGGGGTTGCTCCCCAAGCGATCGGCTTTTTCTTGGGTCCTCGTCGTCCTGACGAAGCAAAAAACTCCCCTTACGAATGCGGTTTTGAAGCGTTTGAAGACGCGCGCATGAAGTTTGATGTGCGTTACTACTTGATCGCCATCCTCTTCATCTTGTTCGATTTGGAAATCGCATTTTTGTTCCCTTGGGCTGTGGCGCTCAAGGAAATTGGTTTCATTGGCTTCATCGACATGATGATCTTCCTTGCCATCCTCGTTGCAGGCTTTGCCTACATGTGGATCAAGGGTGCCATTGACTGGGAGTAACCCAATCGGCTCTCTGTCCTATTGGGAATAAGGAATAACTATGTCACTTGAAGGCGTTTTCAAAGAAGGCTTCATTACCACGTCTTATGACTCGGTGGTGAATTGGGCCAAGACAGGCTCGTTGTGGCCCATGACATTCGGCTTGGCTTGTTGTGCGGTGGAGATGATGCATGCGGGTGCTGCCCGTTATGACATCGACCGTTTTGGCATGTTGTTTCGTCCAAGCCCACGTCAGTCCGATTTGATGATCGTGGCTGGCACCTTGTGTAACAAGATGGCCCCCGCTTTGCGTAAGGTCTACGACCAAATGTCTGAGCCACGTTGGGTGTTGTCCATGGGTTCATGCGCCAACGGCGGTGGCTACTACCACTACAGCTACTCGGTGGTGCGCGGTTGCGATCGCGTGGTTCCTGTGGATGTGTACGTGCCAGGCTGCCCCCCCACCGCTGAGGCTTTGTTGTACGGAATTTTGCAATTGCAAAGCAAGATTCGCCGCGAAAACACGATCGCTCGCTGATTAGGAAAAACAGATGAGTCATTCCATTCAAACGCTTGAAGTGGCCTTGCACGATGTGCTGGGTGGCAAAGTCAAGCTTATCGAATCCGCTTTGGGCGAATTGACCTTGACGGTCTCTGCCGCCGATTACCACGATGTGTGTCAAACCCTGCGCGACGATTTGCGTTTGGGTTTTGAGCAGTTGATGGACTTGTGTGGCTTGGATTACTCCAGCTACAAAGACGGCGCCCATTCCAAATTCACCGATGGCCCGCGCTATGCCGTGGTAAGCCATTTGCTGTCGGTCAGCCACAACTGGCGTTTGCGTGTGCGCGTGTTCGCTGTGAGCGAAGACATGCCCGTGGTTGCTTCTGTCAACGACTTGTGGAACTCGGCCAACTGGTTCGAGCGCGAAGCATTTGACTTGTTCGGTATCGTGTTTGAAGGTCACCTCGACTTGCGTCGTTTGTTGACCGATTACGGTTTTGTGGGGCACCCCTTCCGTAAAGATTTCCCAACCTCGGGTCACGTCGAAATGCGTTACGACGCCGAGCAAAAACGTGTGGTGTACCAACCCGTCACCATCGAGCCGCGCGAAATCACGCCGCGCATCATTCGTGAAGACAACTACGGCGGTATCCATGGCTGATATCAAGAACTACACCCTGAACTTGGGTCCTCAACATCCCGCAGCGCACGGCGTGCTGCGTTTGGTGTTGGAGCTCGACGGCGAAGTGGTCCAACGCGCCGACCCTCACATCGGCTTGTTGCACCGCGCCACTGAAAAGTTGGCCGAGAGCAAAACCTACATCCAATCGTTGCCCTACATGGATCGTCTCGACTACGTGTCCATGATGTGTAACGAGCACGCTTACTGTTTGGCCATCGAAAAAATGATGGGCATTGAAGTGCCAGAGCGCGCGCAATACATCCGTGTGATGTATTCCGAAATCACCCGTTTGCTCAACCACTTGTTGTGGTTGGGTGCACACGGTTTCGACTGCGGCGCAATGAACATCTTGATTTACTGCTTCCGCGAACGTGAAGACTTGTTCGACATGTACGAGGCGGTGTCGGGTGCTCGTATGCACGCGGCTTACTTCCGTCCAGGCGGCGTGTACCGCGACTTGCCAGACAGCATGCCTCAGTACAAGGCCAGCAAAGTGCGCAATGCCAAATCGGTGGCGCGTTTGAACGAAAACCGTCAAGGCTCGTTGCTCGACTTCATTGACGATTTCACGCAGCGCTTCCCCAAGTTGGTGGACGAGTACGAAACACTTCTCACCGACAACCGCATTTGGAAGCAACGTACCGTGGGTATCGGTGTGGTCACGCCAGAGCGCGCGAAAAACCTCGGTTTCTCAGGCGCGATGTTGCGTGGCTCAGGCATCGCTTGGGACTTGCGCAAGCACCAGCCTTATGACGTGTACGACCGCATGGACTTCGACATTCCCGTGGGTAAAACTGGTGACTGCTACGACCGCTATTTGGTGCGCGTCGAAGAGTTGCGTCAGTCCAACCGCATCATCAAGCAGTGCGTCGACTGGTTGCGCGCCAACCCAGGCCCCGTCATCACGGACAACCACAAGGTGGCTGCACCGAGCCGTGAAGGCATGAAGTCCAACATGGAAGAGTTGATCCACCACTTCAAGCTCTTCACCGAAGGTTTCCACGTGCCCGAAGGCGAAGCGTATGCCGCCGTTGAGCATCCCAAAGGTGAGTTTGGTGTCTACCTCGTGAGCGATGGTGCCAACAAGCCTTACCGTATGAAGATTCGCGCTCCTGGTTTTGCCCACTTGGCAGCCATGGATGAAATGGCGCGTGGCCACATGATCGCCGACACCGTGGCGGTGATTGGCACCATGGACATTGTGTTCGGGGAAATTGACCGATGAGTTCTGTAAACACCCACCACAGCGCACCGCTGTCGGACGAAACCCATGCGCGTTTTGCGCGTGAAGTCGCCAAATACCCAGACGACCAGAAGCAATCTGCCGTCATGGCTTGTTTGTCCATCGCTCAGCAAGAGCAGGGCTTTGTCAGCGCCGAGAGCGAGCGCGTGATTGCTGAGTTGCTTGGCATGGCCCCCATGGCTGTGCACGAAGTGACCACCTTCTACAACATGTACAACCAACAACCCGTTGGCAAGTTCAAGATCAACGTGTGTACCAACCTGCCTTGCCAATTGCGCAACGGGCAGGGCGCTTTGTTGCACATGGCTAAAAAGCTGGGCATCGAAGTCGGCGGCACCACGCCGGATGGCTTGTTCACCTTGCAGCCCGGTGAGTGCATGGGCGCTTGCGCTGATGCGCCGGTGTTGTTGGTGAACGACCGCACCATGTGCAGCTACATGAGCGACGACAAACTCGATAAGTTGGTTGACGACTTGCGTGCGGTGAAGGAATAAGCATGACAACTTCACAAAAAGCACTCGACGTCTTGGCGCAGTTCCGCACTTCTGGTGTGGACACGTGTTTCCATGACCGTCACATCGGCCCACAAATTTTGGCGGGTCTGAATGGCAACAACTGGTCCATCCAAGACTACGTGGCACGCGGCGGCTACCAAGCGCTGCGCAAGATCTTGACCACAGGCATGACGCAAGACGAAGTCATCGCCATCGTCAAAGAATCTGGTTTGCGCGGTCGCGGCGGTGCGGGTTTCCCCACAGGTTTGAAGTGGAGCTTCATGCCTCGCCAGTTCCCAGGCCAAAAGTATTTGGTCTGTAACTCGGACGAGGGCGAGCCCGGTACATGCAAAGACCGCGAGATCTTGCAACACAACCCCCACATCGTGATCGAAGGTATGGCCATTGCCGCTTTTGCCATGGGCATCAGTGTGGGTTACAACTACATCCACGGCGAAATTTTCCAAACCTACGAGCGTTTTGAAGCTGCCCTCGAAGAAGCCCGCGCAGCTGGCTATTTGGGCGACAACATCTTGGGCTCCACGTTCAGCTTCCAGTTGCACGCCGCCCACGGTTTTGGCGCTTACATCTGCGGCGAAGAAACAGCTTTGCTCGAGTCGCTCGAAGGTAAAAAAGGCCAACCCCGTTTCAAGCCACCGTTTCCAGCGAGCTTTGGTTTGTACGGCAAGCCCACCACCATCAACAACACCGAAACATTCGCAGCGGTGCCTTGGATCATCAACAACGGTGGTCAGGCTTACCTCGAATGCGGCAAGCCCAACAACGGCGGCACCAAGATCTTCTCGGTCAGCGGTGACGTTGAGCGTCCAGGCAACTACGAAATTCCCATGGGCACTCCGTTCTCTAAATTGTTGGAGTTGGCCGGTGGCGTTCGCAAAGGTCGCAAGCTCAAGGCTGTGATTCCTGGCGGTTCGTCTTCGCCTGTGTTGCCTGCCGACATCATCATGGAATGCACCATGGACTACGACAGCATCGCCAAAGCTGGCTCGATGTTGGGTTCAGGGGCTGTGATTGTGTTGGACGACTCGCGCTGCATGGTCAAGAGCCTGCAACGTTTGAGCTACTTCTATATGCACGAGTCATGCGGCCAATGCACACCTTGCCGTGAAGGTACGGGATGGTTGTGGCGCATGGTGGACCGCATTGAGCGTGGTGAAGGCCGCGAAAGCGACTTGGCTTTGCTCGACAACGTGGCAGAGAACATCATGGGTCGCACGATTTGCGCCCTCGGAGACGCAGCAGCCATGCCCGTGCGCGGCATGATCAAGCACTTCCGCCATGAATTTGAACACCACATCACGCACAAGACCTGCACGGTCTCTGCCTACGTTTGACACGGATAAGTGCCATGATTGAAATCGAACTCGACGGTAAAAAGGTTGACGTCCAAGAAGGCTGCATGATCATGCACGCAGCTGAAAAGGCCGGCACTTACATCCCGCATTTTTGCTATCACAAGAAACTCAGCATTGCGGCCAACTGCCGCATGTGCTTGGTTGACGTGGAGAAAGCGCCTAAACCTATGCCTGCATGCGCCACGCCTGTGACGCAAGGCATGATTGTTCGCACTCAGAGCGACAAAGCCATCAAGGCACAAAAGTCAGTGATGGAGTTTTTGCTCATCAATCACCCACTGGATTGCCCCATTTGCGACCAAGGCGGTGAGTGCCAGTTGCAAGACTTGGCTGTGGGTTACGGCGGTACCACTTCACGTTACGAAGAAGAAAAGCGTGTGGTGCAGCCCAAGGACGTCGGTCCTTTGGTGAGCATGGAAGAGATGAGCCGCTGTATCCAATGCACACGTTGCGTGCGCTTTGGTCAAGAGGTGGCTGGCATCATGGAATTGGGTATGTCCCACCGTGGTGAACACGCGCAGATTGAAACCTTCGTGGGTCAAACTGTCGACTCCGAACTGTCAGGCAACATGATCGACATCTGCCCCGTGGGCGCGTTGACCAGCAAGCCATTCCGTTACAGCGCACGTACGTGGGAATTGAGCCGCCGCAAGTCGGTCAGCCCACACGATGCCACCGGTGCCAATCTGATCGTTCAAGTCAAGAACAACAAAGTCATGCGCGTCGTGCCGTTGGAAAACGAAGACGTCAACGAATGCTGGATTGCTGACCGCGACCGTTTCAGCTACGAAGCTTTGGAAAGCGCAGACCGCTTGACCAAGCCCATGCTCAAGCAGGGCGGCGAGTGGAAAGAAGTCGATTGGCAAACGGCCCTCGAATACGTGGCCAACGGCTTGCAAGGCGTCAAAGCCCAACACGGTGCACAAGCCATCGGTACTTTGGCCAGCCCACACAGCACGGCTGAAGAGTTGTACTTGGCCGCAGCGCTGACACGCGGCTTGGGCAGCCAAAACATCGATACACGTTTGCGCGCTGCTGACTTCCAAACTGATGGCAAAGCCCGTTGGTTGGGTACATCTGTGGCTTCTCTCACCACGCTGCAACGCGTGTTGGTGGTGGGCTCAAACATCCGTAAAGATCAACCTTTGTTGGCCCAACGCCTGCGTCAAGCCGTGCGTAACGGCGGCAAGGTCAATGCACTGAACGCACAAGTCTACGACTGGGCGATGCCTGTGACCAACACCTTGGTGGCTGATGCCGCCAACTGGGTGCAAGCCTTGGCTGACATCGCTGCTGCCGTGGGCGCCATCACCGGTGCTGCTGCACCTGTGGCGGGCAATGCCAACAGCGCAGAAGCACAAGCCATTGCCAAGTCATTGACAGGCGGTGAGCGCAAAGCCATTTTATTGGGCAACGCAGCGGCACACCACGCCAAAGCATCGAGCTTGCTCAGCTTGGCCAACTGGATCGGCGCACAAACCGGCGCCACCGTGGGTTACCTCGGCGAAGCCGCGAATACCGTCGGCGCTCAAGTGGTCGGTGCCTTGCCAAAAGCGGGCGGTCAAACCGCAGGCCAAATGTTGGCAGGTGGTTTGAAGGCTGTGGTGTTGCTCAACACCGAACCCGCCTTCGACGCTGCCAACGGTGCAGCCGCCGCACAAGCCATCGGTCAAGCCGAAATGGTGGTCACCTTGTCGCCCTTCAAGGCCAATATGGACATCAGCGATGTGCTGTTGCCCATCTCGCCCTTCACTGAAACTGCGGGCACGTTCATCAACACCGAAGGTCGCGCACAAAGCTTCCACGGCGTGGTCAAACCTTTGGGCGAGACGCGTCCTGCATGGAAAGTTTTGCGCGTGTTGGGCTCTATGCTTCATGTGCCAGGTTTCGACTTCGAGACCATCGAAGAAGTGCGTGTCCACGCGATTCCTGCGGATGTGCAAGCTTTGTTGTCCAACGCATGCATGGCCAACGTGGACGTTACACCCGCAGTGGGCCAACCTGCCACTGCGGCCATTTACCAACTCGACAGCTTGGTGCGTCGTGCACCCTCGCTGCAACTCACCGCTGATGCGAAGCAACCTGCGGTTGCGGCCCAGTCGCAAGGAGGCCTGTGATGGTTGAAAACATTTACAACGCAGGCTTTGGCTTGTTGCCCGATGTGTGGTGGACCACACTGGCTTGGCCCGTGCTTTGGGCTTTGCTCAAAATCGTGGCCGTGCTGTTGCCTTTGCTCGGTTGCGTGGCTTACTTGACTTTGTGGGAACGCAAAGCCATTGGTTACACCCAAATCCGTAAGGGCCCTAACCGCACAGGCCCTGGTGGCTTGTTGCAACCCATTGCGGATGCTTTGAAGTTGATGACCAAAGAGATCATCATCCCAACGAAGGCTACGACGAGCTTGTTCTTGTTGGGCCCCATCATGACCATCATGCCGGCTTTGGCTGCATGGGCTGTGATTCCATTCGGTCCTGATGTGGCTTTGGCTAACGTCAACGCCGGTTTGTTGTTCTTGATTGCCATCACATCACTTGAGGTGTATGGCGTGATCATCGCGGGTTGGGCTTCCAACTCCAAGTACGCTTTCTTGGGCGCCATGCGTGCATCGGCCCAAATGGTGAGCTACGAAATCGCGATGGGCTTTTGCTTTGTGATTGTCTTGATGGTCTCCAACAGCTTGAACATGACCGACATCGTCATGGGTCAAGCCAAAGGCATGATGGCTAACAAAGGTCTCGGGTTCTTGTCTTGGAACTGGTTGCCTTTGTTCCCTGTCTTCTTGATTTACTTCATCTCTGGTTTGGCTGAAACCAACCGTCATCCGTTCGACGTGGTGGAAGGTGAGTCCGAAATTGTGGCCGGTCACATGATCGAGTACTCGGGCATGTCTTTCGCCATGTTCTTCTTGGCCGAATACGCCAACATGATTTTGGTATCGATGTTGACCGTGGTGATGTTCTTGGGCGGTTGGTTGTCACCCTCTGACAATGCGTTGTTCAACATGATCCCCGGTTGGATTTGGCTTGGCATCAAGACCTTTGTGGTTGTGACCATGTTCTTGTGGGTGCGTGCCACGTTCCCACGCTATCGCTATGACCAGATCATGCGTTTGGGTTGGAAGATCTTCATTCCGCTCACATTGGTTTGGTTGCTGGTGGTGGGTGTTTGGATTCAAACACCTTGGAACATCTGGAACTAAGGCCGGAAATACACCATGACAACGACTACACAATCCGCTCCTTTCTCGTTGCGCGACTTTTTGTCGAGCTTCCTTTTGCTTGAGCTGTTCAAAGGCATGGCCCTCACGGGCAAGTACATGTTTTCGCGCAGCATCACCATTCAGTTTCCGGAAGAGAAGACACCTTTGTCACCTCGCTTCCGAGGCTTGCATGCTTTGCGTCGTTACGAAAACGGCGAAGAGCGTTGCATTGCTTGCAAACTGTGTGAAGCTGTGTGCCCCGCGATGGCGATCACCATCGAATCGGACCAGCGCGCAGACGGCAGCCGCCGCACCACACGCTACGACATCGACTTGACCAAGTGCATCTTCTGTGGCTTCTGCGAAGAAAGCTGCCCCGTTGATTCGATCGTTGAAACACATATCTTTGAGTACCACGGCGAGAAACGCGGTGACCTGTACTTCACCAAAGAAATGTTGTTGGCAGTGGGCGACCGCTACGAACCCGAAATCGCTGCCAACAAAGCAGCTGACGCCAAATACCGTTGAAAGATTTCATGATGGACGTTCAATCGGCTCTTTTTTACGCGTTCTCAGCAATCATGCTGTTTGCGTCATTCCGCGTCATCACGGCGCGTAACCCTGTGCATGCTGCGCTGTACTTGGTCTTGGCTTTCTTCCAAGCTTCAGGTATCTGGATGTTGTTGCAGGCAGAGTTCCTCTCTATCGCGCTTGTCCTCGTGTACGTTGGCGCGGTGATGGTGCTGTTCTTGTTCGTGGTGATGTTGTTAGACATCAACCTCGATAGCATTCGCATCGGCTTTTGGAAGCATTTCCCACTCGCAGCTACTGTAGGTGCTGTGATTGCTTTGGAATTGGCTGGTGTGTTGTTGGGTGGTTTTCGCGTCACCGAACCGCAAAAGCAAGTGGCGACACAATTGATTTCTCCCGTTGCTGTGTCAGCTGTGGCGCCAGTGGACGTCGCGTCGGCGGCTGTTCAAGCTGCAGACGTTGGGCACATGGTCGTGGCACAAGTGTCCAACACCAAAGCACTGGGTGTATTGCTCTACACCGTGTACTTGTACCCTGTGCAAGTGGCTGCATTGATTTTGTTGGTGGCTTTGATTGCTGCCATCGCCTTGACCTTGCGTGCACGTAAGGACAGCAAATTCCAGAATCCGGCTGACCAAGTTCGCGTCAAAGCCCGCGACCGTGTGTCGTTGGTGAAAATGGATGCGGTCAAACCCGCCGCTGCACCCGCCGCAGAGGAGACACAAGCATGAACATTACCTTAGGCCACTACCTCACACTAGGTGCGATTCTGTTCGCGCTCTCTGTGATCGGCATCTTCTTGAACCGTAAAAACTTGATCGTCTTGTTGATGGCGATTGAATTGATGTTGCTCGCGGTCAACATGAACTTCGTGGCGTTCTCACACTACTTGGGTGACTTGAACGGCCAAATCTTTGTTTTCTTCATCTTGACCGTGGCGGCTGCTGAATCTGCCATCGGCTTGGCGATTCTGGTTCAGTTGTTCCGCAACAAGTCCAGCATCAACGTGGATGAACTCAACACGCTCAAGGGTTAATTCATCATGTCACAAACCCTGCAAGCTTCTACATTGTTGGCAGTGCCTATGGCACCGCTGGTGGGCTCAGCCTTGGCTGGTATTTTTGGTACGCGCTTTGGCGGTAACAAAATTGGCCGCGGCCTGACCCACACACTCACCATCTTGGGCGTGTTCATCGCCTTCGTGTTGTCTGCCATGACGCTGCAAAGCGTGGCCATGGACGGCGCACGTTTCAACGAAACCCTCTACACCTGGATGGTGGTGGGCGATTTGAAAATGGAAATCGGCTTCATGGTCGATGGCCTGACCGCCATGATGATGTGCGTCGTGACCTTTGTGTCATTGATGGTGCACCTCTACACCATTGGCTATATGGAAGAGGACGAGGGCTATAACCGTTTCTTCTCTTACATCTCTTTGTTCACCTTCTCGATGTTGATGCTCGTCATGAGCAACAACATGCTCCAACTGTTCTTCGGTTGGGAAGCGGTGGGCTTGGTGTCTTACCTGTTGATCGGTTTCTGGTTCAACAAGCCCACAGCGATCTTCGCCAACATGAAAGCCTTCTTGGTCAACCGTGTGGGTGACTTTGGCTTCATCTTGGGTATTGGTTTGATCGCTGCCTACGGTGGCACTTTGAACTACACAGAAGCCTTCGCCAAAGCCGCTGAATTGGGCGCACTCACATTCCCTGGCACCGACTGGATGCTCGTGACAGTGATCTGTATTTGCTTGTTTATCGGCGCGATGGGCAAGTCTGCTCAGTTCCCACTGCACGTGTGGTTGCCTGATTCCATGGAAGGTCCAACACCAATCTCTGCGTTGATTCACGCAGCGACCATGGTGACGGCCGGTATTTTCATGGTCACCCGCATGTCGCCCTTCTTTGAGTTGTCAGACACTGCGCTGAACTTCATCTTGGTGATTGGTGCCATCACGGCCTTGTTCATGGGCTTCTTGGGTCTGATTCAAAACGACATCAAGCGCGTTGTGGCTTATTCCACTTTGTCTCAGCTCGGTTACATGACTGTGGCCTTGGGCGCATCGGCTTACTCTGTGGCTGTGTTCCATTTGATGACGCACGCGTTTTTCAAAGCGCTGCTGTTCCTTGGTGCCGGTTCCGTCATCATGGGCATGCACCACAACCAAGACATCCGTTGGATGGGCGGCGTGCGCAAGTACATGCCTATCACTTGGATCACCTCTTTGTTGGGTTCGCTGGCCTTGATCGGCACACCATTCTTCTCGGGCTTCTATTCCAAAGACAGCATCATCGAAGCCGTGGCTGAAAGCACCTTGCCCGGTGCAGGCTTCGCGCACTTCGCCGTGTTGGCGGGTGTGTTTGTGACAGCCTTCTATTCGTTCCGCATGTACTTCCTCGTGTTCCACGGTGAAGAGCGTTACGACCAAAACCCTGATGCCCATCACGGTCACGATGACCACCATGGTCATGACGATCACGGCCATGACCATGGCCCACATGAGTCTCCCTGGGTGGTGACGGTGCCTTTGGTCTTGCTGGCGATTCCATCTGTGTTGATTGGTTTCTACACCATCGACCCTATGTTGTACGGTGAGTTTTTCAGCGACTCCATTTTCATCAGCGCTGACAAGCACCCCGTGATGCACGAGTTGGCACATGAATACCACGGCGCTATCGCGATGGCCATGCACGCCTTTAGCTCAGCACCGTTCATGTTGGCCTTGGCCGGTGTGGTGAGTTCTTATTACATGTACATGATCAACCCTGCAGTACCTGCGGCGATCAAACGTGTGTTCCACCCAATTTACGTTTTGTTCGAGAACAAGTACTACATGGACTGGTTCAACGAAAACGTCTTGGCCCGTGGCGCGCGCGCATTGGGTGTCGGTCTGTGGAAGGGCGGCGACCAAGCCATTATCGAAGGTGGTGTGGTGAACGCTTCTTGGAAATTGGTGGGTTGGGTCTCGTCGGTCACGCGTCAGTTGCAGACTGGTTACCTCTACCACTACGCCTTGGCAATGATCTTGGGCGTGTTCGTGCTGATGACGTGGTTCGTCTGGCTCAAATAAGGAGAATAAAAAATGGGTTTATTGAGCCTCGCCATTTGGACGCCAATTTTGTTTGGTGTCATCTTGCTCGCTTTTGGGCGTGACGAACATGCGAAGGTCGTGCGTTGGATCGCATTGATCGGTTCCATCGTCAGTTTGGCCGTCACATTGCCGCTCTACAGCGGTTTTGATGTCACGACATCCTCTTTGCAATTTGTTGAAAACTCCATGTGGATTGAGCGCTTCAATGTGTTCTACCACCTCGGCGTAGACGGCCTGTCTTTGTGGTTCGTGTTGTTGACCGCTTTCATCAACGTGATCGTCGTGATCGCTGGCTGGGAAGTGATCACCGAGCGCGTGAATCAATACATGGGCGCGTTCTTGATCTTGAGCGGCTTGATGATCGGCGTGTTCTGCGCAGTCGACGGCATGCTGTTCTATGTGTTCTTCGAAGCCACCTTGATTCCGATGTACTTGATCATCGGTGTGTGGGGCGGCCCTAACAAAATCTACGCAGCGTTCAAGTTCTTCTTGTACACATTGTTGGGTTCTTTGTTGATGTTGATCGCCTTGATCTATCTGTACACCCAATCGGGCGGCAGCTTTGATTTGGCCACTTGGCACCAACTCCCTTTGTCAGCCAACGCACAAACCTTGTTGTTCTTTGCTTTCTTTGCTGCGTTTGCGGTGAAGGTGCCCATGTGGCCTGTGCACACTTGGTTGCCAGACGTTCACGTGGAAGCACCTACAGGTGGTTCAGCTGTGCTGGCCGCGATCATGTTGAAGCTCGGCGCCTATGGTTTCTTGCGCTTCTCGTTGCCTATTGCGCCTGATGCTGCACACGAATATGCATGGCTCATGATTGCTTTGTCGCTCGTGGCTGTGGTCTACGTGGGCTTGGTGGCCATGGTCCAAGAAGATATGAAAAAACTGGTGGCTTATTCATCGGTGGCTCACATGGGTTTTGTGACCTTGGGCTTCTTCATCTTCAATGATATTGGTGTGTCTGGTGCTTTGGTGCAAATGATTGCCCATGGTTTCGTCTCTGCCGCGATGTTCTTGTCGATCGGCGTGTTGTATGACCGCATGCACTCACGTGAAATCGCCAGTTATGGCGGCGTGGTCAACACCATGCCTAAGTTCGCTGCCTTTGCCTTGTTGTTTGGCATGGCCAATTGCGGCTTGCCAGGCACGGCAGGTTTTGTCGGCGAGTGGATGGTCATCTTGGGTGCTATCAAATACAACTTCTGGGTTGGCTTTGCTGCGGCCTCGGCTTTGATTTTTGGCGCGGCTTACACCTTGTGGATGATCAAGCGCGTATATCTGGGCCCAGTGGCCAATGATCACGTCAAGGAGTTGACGGATATCAACAGCCGTGAGTTCTTCATGATGGCCTTGTTAGCGCTTGCTGTGCTCGCCATGGGCTTGTTCCCCAAGCCATTCACAGATGTGATGGATGTGTCCGTTGCTGACTTGCTCAAGCACGTGGCATTGTCCAAGTTGCCCCAATAAAGAGGGATTGAAAAATGTTTGAAAAACTGAGCATCGCTGCGGTTTATCCCGAAATGCTGTTGGCCGTGATGGCCATCGTGATTGCGATGGTGGACTTGTTCGTCAAGTGCCCACGTCGCACCACTACCTATGTTTTGTCGTTACTCACCATGGGTGTTGTGGCGTACTTAGAAGCCGTCGCGGCCACAGAAGGCCAAACGGTTTACAGCTTTGGCAACATGGTGGTTTCTGATCCTATGGGCAGCTGGCTGAAGTGCTTTGCATCTCTGGCGGTGATGGTGACGTTGGTCTATGGTCGCCCTTACGCGGCTGAACGCGACATGATGCGCGGTGGTGAGTTGTTCACGTTGGGTATGTTCGCTTTGCTGGGCATGTTCGTCATGATCTCGGGCAACAACTTCCTCGTGCTGTACCTCGGCTTGGAATTGTTGACCTTGTCTAGCTACGCCATGGTGGCCTTGCGTCGCGACAGCGCCGTGGCCAGCGAAGCCGCGATGAAATACTTTGTGTTGGGCGCGATGGCCAGCGGCTTCTTGCTCTATGGCTTGTCCATGTTGTACGGGGCCACAGGCTCCCTCGACATCACGACCGTGTTCAAGGCAGTTGCTTCGGGCCAAATCAAGCACCAAGTCTTGGTGTTGGGCTTGGTCTTCGTGGTGTGCGGCTTGGCATTCAAATTCGGTGTGGTGCCTTTCCACATGTGGATCCCCGATGTGTACCAAGGTGCACCTACAGCTGTGACTTTGATGATCGGTGGCGCGCCAAAGTTGGCAGCGTTTGCCATGACCATTCGTTTGTTGGTTGAAGGCCTGCTGCCACTCGCCATCGATTGGCAGCAAATGTTGATGGTCTTGTCTATCGCCTCGCTGTTGATTGGTAACTTGGCTGCGGTGGCACAAACTAACCTCAAACGCATGTTGGCCTTCTCCACCATTTCTCAAATGGGTTTTGTGTTGATCGGCTTGCTTTCGGGTGTGGTCAATGGCAACACAGCAGCTGCCGCCAATGCCTATAGCTCTTCCATGTTTTACGTCATCACGTATGTGCTGACCACCTTGGCGACTTTCGGCATCATCTTGTTGCTGGCACGCGAAGGTTTTGAGAGCGAAGAAATTTCTGACCTCGCTGGCTTGAACCAACGCAGCCCCTTGTACGCAGGTGTCATGGCGGCTTGCATGTTCTCGTTGGCTGGCGTGCCGCCATTGGTTGGCTTCTACGCCAAACTGTCGGTGTTGCAAGCCTTGATCGCTTCGGGTCAAACGGGTGCGATTGCACTGGCGATCTTTGCTGTGATGATGTCGCTGATTGGCGCCTTCTACTATTTGCGTATCGTCAAGGTCATGTACTTTGATGCACCGATCACCGCTTCGACGGTGTCTGCTGGCAACGATGTGCGTGTGGTGTTGACCATCAATGGCGCTTTGATTTTGATCTTGGGTATCTTGCCCGGTGGCTTGATGGCTTTGTGCGCCAAAGCCATTGTGTCTACCTTGGGTACCTAAGAACTTGCCGCTCCAATCAAGCCAGCTTCATGCTGGCTTTTTTCGTGACGAATAGCCCATACAAAACCATGCCTTTCTCATCTGTTGACAGCCATCTGCACGAACATACCGTTGATCATGTGGAGTTATTCAAAGGCCATTTTTTGCATGCCTTTCGCGATACGGTCCGTTTGCCCGATGGTGCAAACGCGACGCGCGAGTTTGTGCTTCATCCCGGCGCTGTGATGATCATTGCCTTACGCGACGATGGGCGCTTGGTCATGGAGCGCCAATACCGTTACCCCGTGCAACAAGTGATGATTGAGTTCCCGGCGGGCAAGCTCGACCCAGGTGAAGATCGCTGGGTCTGCGCCCAGCGCGAGCTGCTAGAGGAGACAGGCTACCGCGCCTCAGAATGGGCACATGCGGGAGTGTTGCACCCCGTCATCAGTTACTCCACCGAATTCATCGACATTTGGTTTGCACGAGATCTCACGCAAGGCACGCGACACTTGGATGAGGGTGAGTTCTTGGATGTGTTTGACGCGAGCGTGGATGAGCTCTTGGCTTGGTCGCGCGATGGCCAACTGACAGATGCCAAAACCCTGACCGGCTTGCTTTGGCTACAAAACCACCTCAGTGGTGCGTGGCCTTTGGATTGGCAGCGCGTGTGAAAGTTTTAGACCTTCAATGCGGCCAACACCATGTGTTTGAAGGCTGGTTTGGTTCGGAAGACGATTTCCAAGGCCAGCTCAGCCGTGGCTTGTTGACGTGCCCTCTGTGTGGTGACGCATCGGTGGTCAAGATGCTTAGCGCACCGCGTTTGAATTTGAGTACCACGCGCGGAGAGCGCGAAGCTGCAAACGAAGTGACCACAACACAGAGCAAACCCGCGAGCGCGTCTGACGCCCGCACTTCTGCGGACCAACCCGCGTCAGCACCCACATTACCCAGCCTGCAAGACGTGGCCAATTTAGAGCCGTCGCAACTGCAAGCTGCTTTGCTGAAGATGGTGCGCCATGTGGTGGCAAACACAGAAGACGTGGGCAACAGCTTCCCCGAAGAGGCCCGCAAGATGCACTACGGTGAAGCAGAGCGTCGCAACATCCGCGGACACGCAACAGCAGAAGAAACCGAAGAACTGATCGACGAGGGCATTGCCGTCATGCCTTTGCCACTGCCAGATGTGCTTAAAGAGCCTTTGCAGTAAATCGCTCAACCGCAGTGAGTGTTTGTGCCAAAGCATCCGGCGCATCGCAGGGGATGACGATGCGCTCATCCATGCCACGCAACCAAGTGAGCTGACGTTTGGCCAATTGCCGCGTGGCAGCCAAACCCAACTCGTGCAGCTGCGGCAAGATGCTCTCGGGCGCTGCACCGATGGCCGCTGCGTGGTCTAACAGCTCCCACGCTTGGCGATAGCCCACACAGCGCATGCTGGGTAGGTCGATGTGCAAATCTCCGCGTGCCCGCAGGGTCCGTACTTCATCCAAGAAACCTCCAGCCAACATGATGTCAAAGCGCTGAGCAATGCGCGTGTGCAGCCACGCTCGGTGGACAGGCTCTAGCGAGAGCAGAGGCATGTTCAAGGTTGGCTGCGCTGCGCGTGTGGCATTGGCTTGTACGAACCATTGCGACAAAGGTTTGCCACTGACGCGCCACACTTCGAGTGCGCGTGAAATGCGTTGTGCATCGTTGGGTGCGAGGCGAGCCGCGGTAATGGCATCGACCTTGGCCAGCTCAACGTGCATGGCAGGCCAGCCCAAGGCGAGGGCCTGTTGCTCGATCTCTGCACGGAGTTCGGGTTGTGCGGTGGGTAAGTCGTCTATGCCATCACGCAAAGCTTTGAGGTAGAGCATGGTGCCGCCCACCAACAAAGGTAGCTTGCCGCGTGCACGAATATCAGCCATCAGGCTGGTGGCATCACGCGCAAATTCAGCGGCGCTGTAGGCGTGCAAGGGGTCACGGATGTCAATCAGGTGGTGCGGTACTTGGGCCAACTCTTCGGCGTTGGGTTTGGCTGTACCAATGTCCATGCCGCGATAGACCAAGGCCGAATCAATGCTGATGATTTCAACGGGCCATTGCTGAGCGATGGCCAAGGCAGCGGCTGTTTTGCCGCTCGCAGTCGGGCCCACCAAGGCGATGGCATCGACGGTCCATCCTTTGGCTAAGTTAGGCACGCGGGCCTCCACGGCGCCATACGAGTAACCAAGCCGAGAGCGCAGTGGCCACAGACCAAAACGCAATGCTTTGTGCCATGGGCATGGCGGATCCGTCTTTTGCTGCACCTAGCCACAGACCCGTGGCAAATGCAGCCGTCATCATCAAGAACCCACCCAAGGCCGACGCTGCGCCTGCGGCTTTGGGGAAGGGGCCAACGGCACCGCTTTGGCCGCAGGGCTGATGAATGCCATGCGCCAAGATGAACAAATAAAACGGCCCCATCAAACCCATCACACTTTGCCAGCCCAACCATGCATTCACCGCCATCAGTCCGCCACCTACCAAACTAAAGCCACCGCCAATAGCGACGGTCGGTGCAACGCCAAAATGCGCCAACAAACGTCGGCACAGCACGGTGCCTATTAAATAAGTGAAGGCCATGGAAAACAACAGTAAGCCATATTGCCAACGTGCCAATCCCAGAAGATTGATGAACACAAATGAGGATGAGGCCAAGAAAGTAAAGAGGCCACCGTAAGACCCAATGGCCACACAAGAGAACGCCACAAATGTGGGGTGACGCACGATGTCCCACCAAGTTTTTGCAAGTACCTTGACGTGCAAGGCGTGTGGGTTTTTTCGGTGCACCGTTTCTTTGAATGTCAATGCCACCAAAGCGAGTGTGATGGCGCCAAAGCCCATCACCAAACTCAAAGCGGCATGCCAGCTCCACAAGTCAGTCAACAAGCCTCCTAGCGGCGCACTTGCGCAAGCCAAAAAGCCCAAGCCTGTGAGCGCCTTAGACATCACGCCTGCGCCAGTTTCGGGCGTATACAGGTCTCGCACGATGGCGCGCGCGCACATCACCACCGCACCCATGGCCGCGCCTTGAAGCGTGCGCCACACGATCAGTTCTTGCATGCTGCTGGCCATCACGCAGCCAAGGCCTGCCAACGTGAACGTGCCCAAGCCCCACAACAAAATGGGGCGACGGCCAAAGCGGTCAGACAAAGGCCCCCACACCAATTGCGACGTGCCAAAGGCTAAGAGTAAAGCGCTGAGAGTGAGTTGTACCTGTGACAGCTCTGCCCCAAATTCAGTTTTGATGGCGGGCAGAGCGGGCAGATACAAGTCGGTGGCCACGGGCTGAATGCCCAGCAACATGGACAACAGAACAATGATGAGGGTGCTAGACATTAGCGACCGCGCAAAAACAATGCGTCAAGCTCCCGCATAGACAGTTGCCGCCAAGTGGGGCGTCCATGGTTGCATTGGTCTGAGCGCTCGGTCACTTCCATCTGGCGCAGCAAGCCATTCATCTCATCCAAGGTGAGTTTGCGGTTCGCACGCACTGCCCCGTGACAGGCCATGGTGGCCAATAGTTCATTGCGGGCGCGCTGCACCACAGTGCTGGCGTCGTGTTGGCTCAATTCGGCCAGCACGCTGCGAGCCAGCGCCACGGCATCGCCTTGTGCCAAGGTGCTGGGCACAGCACGCACGGCCAAGGTCTTACTTGAGAGGGTGGAGATTTCTAAGCCCAGTTCTTGCAGCGCTTCGGCGCAAGCTTCGGCTGTGGCCACTTCTTGCGCAGTAGCGGGGAAGGTGGCAGGAATCAACAGCGGCTGGCTGCTGATGCGCTGCGCATCCATTTGCGTTTTGAGTTGTTCGTACACGATGCGTTCGTGCGCCGCGTGCATATCGACCAACACCAAGCCTTGCGCATTCTCGGCCAAGATGTACACGCCTTGCAGCTGTGCCAAGGCTTTGCCCAGCGGCCATGTTTCAGCTGCGGTGTCTTGCAGCGAAGGTGCCGATGCATTGGCCGCGCTGAAGGCGCTGGGTGCGAAGCTTTGTGCGGGTTGTTCTTGAGCGGGTAGGCTGGTGCGCGGTGTGGGTTGCCACAGGGCAGCCAAATCAGACACACGTGTGCCTGCCAATGGCATGGCGGCTTGTTGCCAGTTGGCATGAGGCCATGCGGGTGATGTTGGTGTATTGGCAGTGCCAGCTGTTCCGAAGGCATCGGACGTGCCCGTCATCGGCAGCTCATGGTTTTGCAAAGCGTTGGCCATGAGCATGTTGGCGCGTGGCACGGCCAACGCGTTTTCCACTGCATGGCGCACGGCTTGGTGTACTTCGCGGCCATCGCGGAAACGCACTTCAATCTTGGTGGGGTGCACGTTGACGTCCACGCGCGTGGGGTCAATTTCCACATACAGCGCATATACCGGTTGGCGATGGCCGTGCAACACGTCTTCATAAGCGCTGCGTGCGGCGTGGGTCACCACTTTGTCGCGCACATAACGGCCATTCACATACGAGAACTGGTGGTCAGCACGGGCGCGTGCGGCATCTGGAATGCCTGCGCGTCCCACCACGGTCACGTTTCCTGATTGGTAACGTACAGCCACAGAGTTTTCTAAAAACTCATCGCCTAAGACGTCGGCCAACCGACGGTCGAGGGCTTGCTGGTATTGCGCGTTGAGGTCTTCGCCCGAGGTGACGTCTATGGTTTGTGCGCGCCATTGCTCGACCAACTTACCTTCATGCCAAATGGCAAACCCCACTTCGGGGCGAGTGAGGGCGTGGCGGCGCACAGCTTCTACACAGTGGGTCAACTCGGTGTTGTCGGTTTTTAAAAACTTGCGTCGGGCGGGCGTGCTGTAAAACAACTCTTTCACTTCCACCGTCGTACCTTGGGCGCGTGCAGCGGGTTGCAGTTCGCCACTGCGGCCGTCGAGCAACATGGCGTTGTCTTGTGCGGCGGTGCGCGACAGCACGGAAAGCTCAGACACCGATTGAATGGCGGCCAAGGCTTCGCCACGAAAACCCATGGTGCCCACGGATTCGAGTTCAGTCAGGCTGGTGATCTTGCTCGTGGCATGGCGTTTCAAAGCCACTGGCAATTCGGCGGCAGGTATGCCCACGCCGTTGTCTTCCACGCTGATCAGGCGCACACCACCGGCGAGCAAGCGCAATGTGATTTGTGTCGCACCCGCGTCTAGCGCGTTGTCCACCAGTTCGCGCACCACCGAGGCGGGGCGTTCCACCACCTCGCCTGCGGCGATTTGGCTGATGAGTTCGTCTGGGAGTTCGCGGATGGCGCGTGGGGGTTGGGTAGCAGGGTGCACAAGCTCATTTTAGAGGCAGGGATAATGCAGCCTATGGAACTTATTACCTTCTTGATTGACTTCATTCTGCACATTGATCGCTATTTGGAGGCTTTTGTGCAAGCCAATGGCATGTGGGTCTATGCCTTGCTGTTTCTCATCATCTTTGTGGAGACCGGTTTGGTGGTCATGCCTTTCTTACCAGGGGACTCGCTGCTGTTTGTGGTGGGCGCCATGTGTGGTGTGGGTTTGATGGACTACGGCTTGTCGGTCGCTTTGCTGCTCACAGCCGCTGTGACGGGCAACCAAACCAATTACACCATTGGCCGCTTCTTTGGACCCAAGGTGTTTGCGTGGGAAGACTCTAAGTTTTTCAACCGCCGCGCCTTTGAGCAAGCGCACGCGTTTTACGAGCGTTATGGTGGCGTCACATTGATTGCCGCACGCTTCATGCCCTTTGTGCGCACCTTCGCGCCGTTTGTGGCGGGGGTGGCGCAGATGACGCGTCGCAAGTTCACCTTCTTTGACGTCACGGGCGGCACCTTGTGGGTGGGCGGCATCGTGACGGCCGGTTACTTCTTTGGCAACATCCCTTGGGTCAAGTCCAACCTCGAAAAAATCATCTGGGCTTTGATTCTGGTGCCCAGTGCTTTGGCTGCGTATGGCTCGTGGAAGGCCTCACGTGCCCCGCAAGTCAGCGCTGATTAAAAGCTGCGTTAAAAACCACGTTCTGTGCGGCGCATGTCGCGCAGCATGAACAAATACAAGCTTTCCACCTTGTCGCGTGCCCAAGGTGTTTTGCGCAGAAACTTGAGACTTGAGCCCACGCTGGGGTCGTGCGTGAAACAGCGAATGTTGATGCGCTCGCCCAAACCCTCCCAGCCGTAATAGTCGGCCAGCTCGGTGACGATCTTCTCCAGCGTCATGCCGTGCAGCGGGTTTTTGGGTTGTTCGGGTGCGTCTGTCATTTAGGTATTGCGTGTCCGTGCCAACGGTGGGTTGCGTGAGAAGTAGCGTTCGATGCTTTTCATCAACGCGTTGGCGAGTTCGTTTTGGTAAGTGTCGCTGTTGAGGCGAGCTTCTTCATCGGGGTTGCTGATGAAGGCGGTTTCTACCAGCACGCTTGGAATGTCTGGCGCTTTGAGCACCGCAAAGCCCGCTTGCTCTACATGCGGTTTGTGCAGCTTGCCGATGCGGCGAATTTGCCCCAGCATCTCGCTGCCGATTTTTAAGCTGTCGTTGATTTGCGCAGTGGTGCTCATGTCGAGCAGCGCGCGTTGCACGGCAGCGTCTTGGGTTTTGATGTTCAAGCCACCCACCAAGTCCGCGCGGTTCTCTTGTTTGGCCATCCAACGCGCTTGCGCGCTCGATGCTGCACCTTGGCTAAGCGCAAATACGCTGGCCCCGCGTGCATCGGGTGTGAGGAAGGCGTCGGCGTGGATGCTCACAAACAAATCAGCTTGCACGCGTCGGGCTTTTTCCACGCGCTGGTTGAGCGGCACAAAGAAGTCGGCATCGCGCGTGAGGTAAGCCCGCATGGGCAGGGGGCCATGCTTGGTTTTGATGACGGTGCTGTTGATGCGCTCGCGCATGCGGCGGGCGATTTGCAGCACCACGTCTTTTTCTTTGGTGCCCCGCGGACCTATGGCACCTGGGTCTTCACCGCCGTGGCCGGGGTCGAGGGCCACGATGATGTAGCGCTCGCCGTCTAGGGGCTGCTGCGCCACCGAGGCCGCAGACGCAGCAGGTGTGGGCAACTCTGGTTTGCGGTTTTGGTTGGTCAGTAAGTCGCCCACGGGATCGGCATGTGTGCCGAGCTTGGCATTGGGCGGGGGTGTTGGCGTGGCCGTCATCGAGGGCGAACTGGCAAACGCATTGCCACCGTTGAGCTTGTCAACGATCAAGGCTTCTAGTGGATCGGCCACCTCGGAAGGGTAGAGGTCGAGCACCAAGCGGTGTTGGTACTGGATGTTGCCGGTTTTGACGGGTTGTAGGTTGAACACCTGCGGTTTGACCATTTGGCGCAGGTCCAGCACCAAGCGCACGGTTTTGTTGGCGTATTGGCCCACGCGCACGCCCGTGATGTAGGGGTCGTCTGAGCGCACTTTGCCCACCAGTTCTTTGAGCGCTGGGTTGAGGTCAATGCCTTCAATGTCCACGGCCAAGCGCGGTGGGTTGGCTACAAAAATGGGCACGGTTTTCAGCGCCGTGTCGCTTTCAATCGTCACGCGTGTGTAGGCCGCTGCGGGCCACACGCGCACGGCCACGATGCTGGCGCCCCAAGCAATGTCGGCACTGCCCAACAGCAACGCGAGTGAGCCGCCTTGCAGCAGACTGCGGCGCTGAATACCGCGATGGTCTTGATGATGGACTTGGTGACCTTGCTCACCGTGGTGCTGTGTCGTCATGCCAGCAGCTCCTGCCCGCGTGGGGTGAGGGCGGTGATCGTCACGTGGCGTTGCGCGTCGTCATCCACTTGAATGTCGAGCGCAAGGTCGGGCGTGGGCATCACGCCGGCGGAGTTTTGGGGCCATTCGCACAGCTTCAAGCCAGCGCTGGCAAAGATATCGCGAAAGCCTGCGTCTTCCCATTCGCGTGGGTCGCTGAAGCGGTAAAAGTCAAAGTGCCACACCTCGCCTGCGGCTACCGTGTAGGGTTCGACCACCGCGTAGGTGGGGCTTTTGATGCGGCCTGTCACGCCCAAGGCCTGTAGCAGGTGGCGCACCAAGGTAGTTTTGCCCGCGCCCAAATCGCCGTGCAAGGCGATGCACGCGTTCAAGTTGGCGCGTGTCAATGCGGCGGCCAGCTGCGTGGCAAACGCGGCGGTGGCGGCTTCATCGGGCCAAACAAGAGTTTTTACAATCACGGCTTCATTCAAGGCAAATTATTCAAAGGCACCCGTTGTCTATCGATTACCAATTGTTGCTCACGCAAATTCAGGCTCTAGGGCAATCACTGGGATTTTCGCAAATTGCGGTGGCCCCTTTGGATCTGTCTTCGGCTGAGCCGCATTTGCAGCATTGGCTGTCGCAAAACTTCCACGGCAGCATGGACTACATGGCCCGCCACGGCATGAAGCGGGCTCGTCCCGCCGAGTTGGTGCCAGGCACTTTAAGCGTGCTGACCGCCCGCATGAACTACCTGCCGCGCGACACCGCAGACGGCTGGCAAGACGTGGAGTGGCAACGCTTGCGCAATCCGAACGAGGCCGTGGTGTCGGTCTACGCCCGAGGGCGCGACTACCACAAGGTGCTGCGCAACCGGCTTGACACACTGGCCCAGCAGGTGGACGCGCTGTTGGCCGACACCTTGAAGCCCCATGGCTTTGAATACCGCGCCTTCACCGATTCGGCCCCCGTGATGGAGGTTGAGCTGGCCACCCGCAGCGGCCAAGGCTGGCGCGGCAAACACAGCTTGGTGCTGAACCGCGAAGCGGGCTCGATGTTTTTCTTGGGCGAGATTTTTCTGAATGTGGCCTTGCCCGCGTCTGAGCCCACCTCTGCGCACTGCGGCCAATGCACCGCCTGCATCGATGTGTGCCCCACGCAGGCCATTCTTGAGCCGGGCTTGGTCGATGCACGCCGCTGCATTTCGTATCTGACGATCGAGCACGACGGCCCCATCGACGAGGTGCTGCGCCCCTTGATGGGCAACCACATCTACGGCTGCGACGACTGCCAGCTGATCTGCCCTTGGAACAAGTTTGCGCAAACCACCACCTTGCCCGACTTCGATGTGCGTGCTGGCTTGGTAGGCCAAGACATGGCGCGTTTGTTGGCGTGGAGCGATGCCGAGTTTTTGCGCTACACCGAGGGCAGTCCCATTCGCCGCATTGGCCATGTGCGTTGGCTGCGCAACTTGGCGGTGGCGGCAGGCAATGCGTTGCGTCATGCAGACGACTTGGCGATTGACCGTGCAGCGTTGAGCCAAGCGCTACACCGCCACCTCACGCACCCCAGTGAGGTGGTGCGTGAGCATGTGCAGTGGGCGCTGGCGCAGCAAGTGATTTGAGTGAGGGGGCGCCCGTTGAAGTGCCAACCAGATCGTCCCAGTTAACATCAAGTCATGGCATTTTTGACGCGTTTGTTATTCACACTGTTGGGCACGGCTTTTGCCGTGATGTTTACTTTAGGCGTGTTGTGTTGGTTGGTTTTGTACATGGCGTTTGCCACTGTCCGTTGGCTGGTGACGGGGCAAAAGCCACAAGTGGTCATGATGTGGCAACAAGTGCAAGCAATGCGCAAAGGCATGCAGTCTGGTCAGGGGCCATGGCATGCAGAGCAGGAGTACGCACAGCGTTCGGGCGCCAAGCCCGATGTGGTTGAAGATGTGGTGGTGCGTGAAATTCACGACACGCGGAACTTGCCCAAAGACTGAAGGCCTCCCGAGCAGCGGGGCGCTTGACTGCGCGGCCTAGTGCCGCCCTCGGCTTAACGCGCGTTAGATGTCAAGTCAGTCAACGCCCGATTCGCTTTGACCGCCTGTCCCAGCTCAATCACCGCCATGGCGTAGTAGCTGCTCCAGTTGTAGCGGGTGACCACATAAAAGTTGTCGGTGCCAGCCACGTAGCTGGGGGCATCGTCGCCGTTGAACAGCTCGACCAACGCCAGTGGACCGTTGTGTTTTTGCGCTTGCTCATCCAACACCGCACCTTTAGCCATGAAGTTGCTCACGCTAAAGGAAGGCAAGATGTCGGGGGCCAGTAGCGTGGGTTTGTCCAAACGTGCTTCATCAAAGCTCACAGGGTAGTGCGTGGGTATGCCGGTTTGCCAGCCAAACGCCTTGAAGTAATTGGCCACCGAGCCAATCGCGTCGACGGGGCTGTTGCGCAAATCAATGCGGCCATCGCCATCAAAATCCACCGCAAATTTGGCCACGCTGGAGGGCATGAACTGAGGCCAACCCATGGCGCCTGCAAAGCTGCCCGTGGTGTTGGCATTGCCTTGGCTGTGGGCTTGCACCAAAAAGTGCCCCAACTCCGATTTGAAAAATGCTTGGCGCTCGGTTGCGCGAGGGTGTGCGGTGGGGAAGTTGAGGGTGAGCGTGGTCAGGGCATCGAGCACGCGAAAGTTGCCCATGTGTTGCCCGTAAAAGGTTTCCACGCCAATGATGCCCACCACTATTTCGGCGGGCACACCATAGGTTTGTTCGGCGCGGGTGAGGTCGTTTTGGTAAGTTTGCCAAAACTGTGTGCCTGCCTCGATGCGACGCGGTTCAATGAAGCGCTCTTGGTAGGCATGCCAGTTTTTTGCGGTGGGCACGGTGGGCGGTAGCACCATCTTGGGCACGCCTTTGAGGTACTGGGCTCTACCGATTTGCTGGCGCACCCACGCTTTGGGCAAGTTGTATTGTTGGGCCAACTCATCGGCCAGTGCCATGGCCTCTGTGGTTTGTCCGTAGGCAGGCCCATGAGTGGATGCTTTGTTGGAAGCCGCTTTGTGCGAAACGGGTTTGTGTGCTTTCGCGTGTTGTTTGGCTGACGCGCTACCCATAAGTAAAGCCAACAAAAGTAACGCGGCGGTGATTTGATGTAGCGCAAGAGTCGGCTGCAACGCCATATAAAACGGGTGTGTGTGTGTTTTCACGCAGTGTTTGCAAGGGAAAAAGCAAGGCCTACATGGTAAGCTGACTTATCGAAGACAGAGGTAGACAAACATGAGTAAAACAGGCTATTACACACATCCCATGTGCATGAAGCACGAGATGGGCAAAGGGCATCCCGAGTGCCCCGAACGACTCAGCGCCATTCAAGACCGCTTGCTGATCAGCGGCGTGGATTTGGGGCTCACGGCCATTGAAGCACCTGAAGCGCCGTTGGCCGACATTGAGCTGGCACACGACCGCATGTACATCGCGTCTTTGCGCGGCTTGTCTGACCAGTTGGTGGAAGACATGGCAGCAGGCGGCCCCCCTTATGGCCATTTGGACTCGGACACCAACATCAATAGCTTCACTTGGAAAGCGGCCTTGGCTTCGGCGGGGGCTGCTGTGGCTGCCACCGATGCGGTGATTGCGGGTGAGCTGGCCAATGCGTTTTGCGCCATTCGTCCACCCGGCCACCATGCAGAACGTGGCAAGGCAGGCGGTTTTTGCTTTTTCAACAACATCGCCATTGCCGCCAAGTACGCCCTAGAGCGTCATGGTTTGAAGCGCGTGGCGGTGGTGGACTTTGATGTGCACCACGGCAACGGCACAGAAGACATCTTGAGCGGGGATGACCGCGTGTTGATGGTCAGCTTTTTTCAGCACCCGTTTTACCCACACAGCGGCACCGAGCACCCGGCTGCCAACATGCTCAACATTCCTGTGCCGGCGTACACCAAGGGCATGGAAGTGCGTGAGTTGATTGAAACGCATTGGGTGCCACGGTTAGAAGAGTTCAAGCCCGAGATGATTTTCATCAGCGCAGGTTTTGATGCGCACCGCGAAGACGACATGGGCCAAATGGGCCTGACCGAGCAAGACTACGCTTGGATCACCCACCGACTGCGTGACATCGCCGCGCGTCATGCGAAAGGGCGCATCGTGTCTTGCCTTGAAGGCGGGTACGACTTGAGCGCACTCAGCCGCAGCGTGGAAGCGCATGTGCGTGTGTTGGCTGATATTTAACCCATGAGCGAATTACAAGAGTTGTGGCTGGGCTTGCAAAGCCCCGCGGTTGCGTTAGAGCTCGCCAGTTTGGCCGCTTCTTTGGTGTTCGCTTGGTTGATGAGTTGGGCTTTGGGTCGTCGATTTATTTCGTCCAATTCGATTTTGTTTGGCCGACGTTTGGTTGACGGCGTGTTGTTTCCCGCGTTGGCTTTGATCTTGACCTATGGTTCAAAGTTGTTGCTGATGAAAGTTCAGCACATGTCGGTGTCGGTGCTGAAGGTGGCGCTGCCGGTGTTGGTGTCGCTGGTGCTGATCCGCTTGATCGCGCGGGTATTGGCTGCGGTATTCCCCGTGTCCCGAGGTGCGCGACTGTTAGAGCAGGGTGTGTCGTGGGGCGCATGGGCCTTGGTTGTGTTGTGGATCACGGGGCTGTGGACCCCGATGATGGATGAGTTAGACAGCTTGCAGTTCATGCTGGGCAAGACACGCATCAGCGTGACGCATGTGTTTGAAGTGGTGTTCACTTCAGGGCTTGTGTTGGTGCTGGCGCTATGGTTGTCCGCCACGCTAGAGCAACGCGTGTTGAACCGTGCGTTTGACGATTTATCGATGCGCAAAGTAGCGACCAATGCCATGCGCGTGTTGCTGCTGGTGATTGGTACTTTGTTTGCCCTGTCTTCGCTTGGCTTTGACCTGACGGCGTTGTCCGTGTTGGGCGGCGCTTTGGGGGTGGGTATCGGTTTTGGTTTGCAGAAGTTGGCCGCCAACTATGTGAGCGGCTTTGTCATCTTGCTGGAGCGTTCGCTGCGCATTGGCGACTTTGTGCGCGTGGATGGTTTTGAAGGCCGCGTGACCGATATCAAAACTCGTTACACCTTGGTGCGAGCCAGCAATGGCAGCGAATCGGTCGTACCCAACGAGTTACTGCTGACCCAGCGGGTGGAAAATTTGTCGCTGGAAAGCCGTCATCTGTTGCAGACGTGCACTTTCTGGGTGGGACTGGAGAGTGATGTAGAACGCGTGCAAGCGCTTTTGATACAAGCGGCATTGAGTGTGGAGTGGGTGTTACCAACGCCTGCGCCGCAAGCCCTGCTGGGCGAGGTGGCACCGCAAGGCTTGCGCTTCAACCTGAATTTTTGGATGGAAGACCCCGTGAATGGTCAGTCGTTGACCCGTTCTCGTGTCAACATTGCCGTGCTGAGCGCCTTGCGGGAGGCTCGGGTGGTGCTGATGCATTCGCCGCAAGAAGTGGTGTTGCGCCATCCCGTTTAAGTTTTACCTAGGGACTTCCCTAAAAAAGCACGGTCGTGCTATAAAATAGCTTGTTTGAACCCTACAATGTGACGTTTACGTAAACGTCAATCTTTAAATCTAAAAAATTGGAGCTTTTGCCATGAAAGTTTTGGTCGCTGTCAAACGCGTGGTGGACTACAACGTCAAGGTCCGCGTCAAGTCGGATAACTCGGGCGTTGACATCGCGAACGTCAAGATGAGCATGAACCCTTTTGATGAGATCGCGGTGGAAGAAGCCATGCGCCTCAAAGAAAAGGGCGTGGTCACTGAGGTGATCGCCGTGTCTTGTGGTGTCACGCAATGCCAAGAAACCTTGCGCACCGCCATGGCCATTGGTGCAGACCGTGGCATCTTGGTGGAAACCGCTGAAGAGCTGCAGCCTTTGGCTGTGGCCAAGTTGCTGAAGGCTTTGGTCGATAAAGAGCAGCCTGGCTTGGTGATCTTGGGCAAACAAGCGATTGACGACGACTGCAACCAAACCGGCCAGATGTTGGCTGCGTTGGCTGACATGCCGCAAGCGACCTTTGCTTCAAAGGTTGAGGTTGCGGGCGACAAAGCCAGCGTGACCCGCGAAGTCGACGGTGGTTTGGAAACTCTTTCTATCAGCCTGCCAGCGGTCATCACCACCGACTTGCGTTTGAACGAGCCACGCTATGTGACCTTGCCCAACATCATGAAGGCCAAGAAGAAACAGCTTGATGTGTTCAAGCCTGAAGACCTCGGTGTGGATGTGGCCCCTCGCATCAAGACCCTCAAAGTGACCGAACCTGCTAAGCGCAGTGCCGGCATCAAGGTGCCAGACGTCGCCACTTTGGTGGACAAGCTCAAGAACGTGGCCAAAGTTATTTAAGCCGTTCATTTAATTCAAATACGCTGGAAAACTACACATGACATCCCTCGTTATTGCAGAACACGACAACGCCACCATCAAAGGCGCTACTTTGAACACCGTCACAGCCGCCGCCGCGATTGGCGCTGACGTGCATGTGCTCGTCGCTGGCCACAACGCCGGTGCAGCCGCTGCTGCCGCTGCGCAAATTGCGGGTGTGAGCAAAGTTATTCACGCCGATGGCGCAACCCTCGAAGCCGGTTTGGCTGAAAACGTGGCCGCACAAGTGTTGGCCATCGCTAGCAACTACACCCACATCTTGTTCCCCGCCACAGCAGCAGGCAAAAACGTGGCCCCTCGCGTGGCAGCTAAGTTGGACGTGGGCCAAATCAGCGACATCACCAAGGTGGACAGCCCCGATACGTTTGAGCGTCCCATCTACGCGGGCAACGCGATTGCCACCGTGCAATCAAGCGATGCCGTGAAGGTGATTACCGTGCGCACCACAGGCTTTGATGCCGCAGCCACCACGGGTGGTTCCGCTGCCGTGGAAACGACAGCAGCTGCATCTGACTCTGGCAAGAGCAGCTTCGTGGGTCGTGAAGTGACCAAGAACGACCGTCCTGAATTGACAGCCGCCAAGATCATCGTCTCGGGTGGCCGTGCGTTGGGCAGCGCTGAGAAATTCAACGAGGTCATGATCCCCTTGGCCGACAAGCTGGGTGCCGCGATTGGTGCCAGCCGCGCTGCGGTGGACGCAGGCTACGCTGCCAACGACTTGCAAGTGGGGCAAACCGGCAAGATCGTCGCGCCACAGTTGTATGTGGCGTGCGGCATCAGCGGTGCCATCCAACACTTGGCTGGTATGAAAGACAGCAAGGTCATCGTGGCCATCAACAAAGATCCAGAAGCGCCGATCTTCAGCGTGGCCGACTTTGGCTTGGAGGCTGACCTGTTTGTGGCTGTGCCAGAGTTGGTGGCAGCGCTTTAAACCTTCTGTGAAAAGGCACTCTTCGGGGTGCCTTTTTTGTATTGAATTTTGGAGACATAAAAATGAGCTACATCGCCCCCATCAAAGACATGGTGTTCAACATGGAACACTTGGCCGGCCTCGAACAAGTGGCCCAAATTCCTGCGTTTGAAGACATGGGTGTAGAAACCGCCCAAGCCGTGTTGGAAGAGTGCGCGAAGCTGAACGAGTCCGTGCTCGTGCCTTTGAACTGGGAGGGCGATAAGAACCCGTCGTTTTTCAAAGACGGCCACGTCACCACCACGCCTGGTTTCAAAGAGGCGTATCAGCAGTATTGCGAAGGCGGCTGGCAAAGCCTGCAACACCCCGCCGACTTCGGTGGCCAGGGCTTGCCCAAGACCATTGGTGCGGCTTGCGGTGAAATGCTCAACTCGGCCAACATGAGTTTTGCCTTGTGCCCCATGTTGACCGATGGCGCGATTGAGGCCTTGCTCACGGCGGGCTCTGACGAGCTGAAAGCCACTTACCTAGAGAAGCTCATTTCTGGCGAGTGGACCGGCACGATGAACTTGACCGAGCCACAAGCGGGCTCTGATTTGGCCGCAGTGCGCACCCGCGCAGAGCCACAGCCCGATGGCACCTTCAAGGTGTTTGGTACCAAAATTTTCATCACCTACGGTGAACACGACATGGCCGAGAACATCGTCCACCTCGTGCTGGCCCGTGTGCAAGGCGCACCCGAAGGCGTGAAGGGCATCAGCTTGTTTGTGGTGCCTAAGTTCATGGTGAACAAAGATGGTTCATTGGGCGCACGCAACGATGTGCATTGCGTGAGCATCGAGCACAAGATGGGCATCAAAGCCAGCCCCACAGCGGTGTTGCAATATGGCGACCATGGCGGTGCTGTGGGCTTCTTGGTGGGCGAAGAAAACCGTGGCCTTGAATACATGTTCATCATGATGAACGCCGCGCGTTACGCCGTGGGCGTGCAGGGCATTGCCATTGCTGAGCGTGCTTACCAAAGAGCGGTGACTTTCTCGCGTGACCGCGTGCAAAGCCGTCCTGTCGATGGCAGCATGAAAACCAGTGCGCCCATCATTCACCACCCCGATGTGCGTCGCATGCTGATGACCATGCGCGCTTACACCGAAGGCTGTCGCGCCATGGCCACGGTGGCTGCCGCTGCGTACGATGCGTCGCACCACCACCCAGATGCCGACACGCGCAAAGACAACTTGGCCTTCTACGAATTCTTGGTGCCGTTGGTCAAAGGCTTTAGCACCGAAATGAGTTTGGAAGTCACCAGCCTGGGCGTGCAAGTGCACGGTGGCATGGGTTTTATCGAAGAAACCGGTGCGGCGCAGCACTACCGCGATTCCAAAATTTTGACGATTTACGAAGGCACCACCGCCATTCAAGCCAACGATTTGATCGGTCGTAAAACGGGCCGCGATGGCGGCCAAACAGCCAAAGGCATTGCGGCGCAAATTGCCAATACCGAAGCCGATTTGCTCAAGAGCGGCAGCGCCAACGCCAAGGCAATGGCCGCTCGTTTGAAGGCAGCTCGCGAAGCCTTTTTAAACGTGGTCGACTTTGTGGTGTCTGGCGCTAAAGCCAGCCCCAATGCCGTGTTTGCAGGCAGTGTGCCTTACCTCATGCTCACCGGCAACTTGGTTGCAGGTTGGCAAATGGGCCGTGCTTTGTTGGTGGCTGAAGCCGAGTTGGCTAAGGGCAACGATGCCGTGTTCATGCAATCCAAAATCACCACCGCACGCTTCTATGCCGACCACATCTTGGTCAAGGTGCCAGGCATGCGCGACAGCATCGTGGACGGTGCAAACAGTGTGACTGAGCTGGCGCTCGACGCGTTTTAAGCGTTCACGCTGGAAACATTGAATCATCATCAGGGCGCTTTGACGCGCCCTGAATTTTTAAAGGTTTGACATGTCGCGTTTACCTCCTGTGTTGCAATCGCTCAAGTTCCCCGTTATCGCGTCACCGATGTTCATCATCAGCAACCCCAAGCTGTTGATTGCGCAGTGCAAGGCGGGCGTGGTGGGCGCTATGCCTGCGCTCAATGCCCGCCCCGCTGAGCAGTTGGAAGAATGGTTGATTGAAATCACCGAAGCATTGGCTGCACACAACCGTGAGCACCCTGATCAACCTGCGGCGCCATTTGCCATCAACCAAATCGTGCACAAAAGCAACGATCGCTTAGAGCATGACATGGCGCTGTGCGTGAAGTACAAGGTGCCGATCATCATCACCTCGCTCGGTGCGCGTGAGGATGTGAATGCCGCAGCGCATAGTTACGGCGGCATCGTGTTGCACGATGTCATCAACAACAAGTTCGCCAAGAAGGCAATTGAAAAAGGCGCAGACGGCCTCATTGCGGTGGCAACAGGTGCGGGTGGTCATGCGGGGGTGAAGAGCCCGTTTGCGCTGATTCAAGAAATTCGCGAATGGTTTGATGGCCCCGTGGCCTTGAGTGGCTCGATTGCCACTGGCGGCGCGGTGCTGGCTGCACAAGCGATGGGGGCCGACTTTGCCTACATTGGTTCGGCTTTTATTGCGACTGAAGAAGCGCGTGCCGTCGATGAGTACAAACAGGCGGTGGTGGATGGCACGTCAGACGACATCGTCTTGAGCAATTTGTTCACCGGTGTGCACGGCAACTACTTGGCGCCATCCATTCGCAAAGCTGGCTTAGATCCCGAGCATTTGCCAGAGAGTGACCCCAGCGCTATGAACTTCGGTGGCGGTGCGCAAAAAGCATGGAAAGACATTTGGGGTTGTGGCCAAGGCATTGGCGCAGTGAAGGCCGTGGTGCCTGCTGCTGAGTTGGTGGCGCGCTTGAAGCGCGAGTACCAAGCGGCCAAATTACGTCTTGCAGCGTAAGTCAACGTCCAAGCGAACAGTGAAAAAGCCGCTCAATTGAGCGGCTTTGGGTTGGGCAACGAACGGCTGATTAGCGCAATACCAACACAGGCACGCTTGCGTGTGTCAACACTTGTTGTGTTTCGCTACCGAGCAACAAGCGCTTGATGCCACGGCGTCCGTGTGAGGCCATCACGATCAAATCAACTTTGTACTTTTTAGAGGCTGCAATCAATGCGTCAGATACGATGTCCGATTTGACGACCACGGCTTTGGTGTTCACTCCTTTGGCTTTGGCTGTTTTGACCACAGCATCCAACACTTTTTGTGCGGTGTCCGTCCATTGGCCTTCAATCTTGGAAACTTCTGTGGCACTCAAGGGTAATGAGCCTTCAAAGTAGCTTTGTGGGTAACGTGGCGTCACTTTGACAGCGACCAGCTCAGCGCCGCTCAAAGCCGCCAATTCAATGGCGCTGGCAACGGCTTTTTTAGACAGAGTAGAGCCATCGGTGGCTACCAAAATTCGTTTGTACATAAACTGCTCCTTTTGTTGATTCCGGCAACAGCTTACCGCATGTCGTGTTCCCCATGTTGACTTGTGTCAAATTGGGATAAGACGGAACCGTTAGGCTACACCCCTTATGCATTTTGATACTTCGACGGCGAAACTGCTTGATGACCGCCAAGAGTGGTTGCGCTTTAGCCAACAACACAAACCCACAAGCCTCCAAGGCTCCGACGATTGTTGGGATTCACATGTTGTGATTCAAGGCATGCATTGCGCTGCCTGCTCCTTCACGGTGGAAGAGGCGCTGATGTCCGTGCCAGGTGTGCAGTCGGCTGAAGTAAACGCTGCGACGCATCGCGCCAAAGTGGTGTGGTCGGCCGCGCGCGTGAATCCCTCCGAGTGGATGGCCGCTATTGCCAAAGCTGGGTATGGTGCTTTGCCTGCGGCTGATACCAGTTTGCGCCAAGCGCGCCATGAAGAGGGTCGACGTGCCTTGTGGCGTTGGCTGGTGGCGGGGTTTTGCATGATGCAGGTCATGATGTATGCCTATCCTGCGTACGTTTCGCGTGAGGGGGACATCACGCCCGATATGGTGTTTTTGCTTCGATGGGCATCATGGGTGTTGACCTTGCCGGTGGTGCTTTTTTCGTGTGGACCATTTCTAGGTAATGCTTTGCGTGATGTTCGCGCTCGTCGCGTGAGCATGGATTTGCCCGTGGCTTTGGGCATGGCCATTACCTTCTTGCTTAGCTCGGCTGCGACGTTTGAACCCAATGGCCTGTTTGGTGGCGAGGTGTATTACGACTCGCTCACCATGTTTGTGTTCTTCCTACTCACGGGCCGTTGGTTGGAGTTGCGTGTGCGTGACCGCACGGCAGGGGCGCTTGAGGCTTTGATGAACCGCTTGCCTGATAGCGTGGAGCGTCAGTTGTCCAATGGCGAGTTTGAACGTGTGGCTGTGCGCCGCGTGTTGGTGGGCGATGTCATTCGCGTATTGCCCTCAGAAAGTTTTCCCGCAGATGGCGTGATTTTGCAAGGCCAAACTTTAGCCGATGAGGCTTTGTTGACTGGGGAATCGCACCCGCAAGCCCGTGGTGTGGGGGACTCGGTGGTGGCAGGTAGCCACAATTTGAGTGGCATTGTGACGGTACGTGTGTTGCAGGTCGGGGAGGGGACGCAGTTTTCGCAAATTGTGTCTTTGATGGAAAACGCATCATTGCAAAAACCTCGCTTGGCGCAACTTGCGGACCGCATTGCAAAACCGTTCTTAATTGGCGTGCTGGTGTTGGCCGCTTTGTCTGCTGTATGGTGGTGGTCGACCAGTCCCAGTCACGCGTTGATGGTGGCCGTTGCTGTGTTAGTGGTGACCTGTCCGTGTGCGTTGTCGTTGGCTACACCTGCGGCTATGTTGGCTGCAGCGGGAAATTTGGCGCGTCATGGCGTGTTGTTACGCAATTTGCAAGCGTTGGAGGCGTTGGCTGAAATTGACACTCTGATTTTTGACAAAACGGGGACATTGACCCAAGACGGACAGCACGTGACACAAATCATCACGGCTGATGGCATCGCGCCTGAGTACGCACTGGGTTTAGCCGCGGCTTTGGCCAAACATTCGCTTCATCCTTTGTCTCGTGCTTTGGTGCAAGCTCATAACGTTTGTGCAAGCGATGCTGCGTTTGAAGTGCAAGATGTAAACGAAATGATTGGTCAAGGTTTGCAAGGGCATCTGAATGGACGGTTGCGCTTGGGTTCAGCGACATTTTGTGCGCCAAAAGCCAAGGGAATACCCGAGCAAGCGGCTTTTTGCCAAGTACACTTATGCAGTGAAAACGAATGGCTAGCAAGCTGGCGTTTGTCTGAAGATATCCGTACTGATGCAGCGCAAACAGTGCGAGCACTCAAAGACTTAAATATCGATGTGTGGTTGCTTTCTGGTGATCGCCCTGAATCGGCACAACAAGTGGCACAGCAGGTGGGTATTGCACACGCCGTTGGGGCGTGTACGCCGCAAGACAAGCTCGCACGCATGCAATCAGCGCAATCGCAAGGCGCTCGTGTGGCGATGGTGGGAGATGGTCTGAATGACGGGCCCGTGCTCGCAGGTGCCCATGTGTCGATGGCATTTGGCAATGCAGTGCCTTTGGCTCAGTCCAAGTCGGACTTTGTGCTGATGGGCGGCAGCTTGTTGGTCGTGGCGCAAAGCGTCAAGTTGGCTAGACATACGCTGAGAGTGGTGCGGCAAAACTTGATTTGGGCTGCGGCTTATAACGCGCTGTGCGTGCCTTTGGCTGTGGCAGGTTTGTTGCCAGCTTGGTTGGCCGGTTTGGGTATGGCGCTGAGCTCGTTGTGGGTTGTATTGAATTCTTTACGACTTACCAAAGGATTTTGATGGATATCTTGTATTTGTTGATTCCGCTGTCGGTTTTGTTGGTGATTTGCATCTTGGGTGGTCTTTGGTGGGCCATCGACAAAGGGCAATTTGACAGCGTGGAGCAAGAAGGCGAGCGTATTCTTCGCGACGATTGATTTGAATCAATATCTCGTAATCGGGAATTGACGATACTGGTTTGATAAATGAAAGGTGACCGATGAACTCATCAGAGCAAGCCGTTTACAGCGACACCGTTGTACGGCAGTTTTCCATCATGGCGGTGGTTTGGGGTGTGGTTGGTATGTTGGTTGGCGTGATCATCGCCTCTCAGCTTGCTTGGCCAGAACTGAACTTTGGCATCCCTTGGTTGACCTACGGGCGTTTGCGTCCGTTGCATACCAATGCGGTGATTTTTGCGTTTGGCGGGTCCGCTTTGTTTGCGACCAGTTATTACGTTGTTCAGCGCACTTGCCACACGGCTTTGTTTTTGCCTAAGTTGGCAGCCTTCACCTTTTGGGGTTGGCAATTGGTCATCTTGGCCGCTGCCGTTAGCTTGCCTTTAGGTTTTACCCAAGGTAAGGAATATGCGGAACTTGAGTGGCCAATCGATATCTTGATTGCTGTGGTGTGGGTTGCCTACGCTGTGGTGTTCTTTGGTACGGTCGGTATCCGTAAAGTGAAGCACATCTATGTGGCTAACTGGTTTTACGGTGCATTCATCATTGCGGTGGCTTTGCTCCACATCGTCAATAGCGCCGCGATTCCTGCAGGCATGATGAAGTCTTACTCTGCATACGCTGGCGCACAAGATGCGATGGTGCAGTGGTGGTACGGCCACAACGCTGTGGGTTTTTTCTTGACCGCTGGCTTCTTGGGCATGATGTATTACTTCATCCCTAAGCAAGCTGGTCGCCCTGTGTACTCATATCGCTTGTCGATTGTTCACTTCTGGGCTTTGATCTTCACTTACATGTGGGCGGGTCCTCACCACTTGCACTACACCGCGTTGCCTGACTGGACTCAGTCTTTGGGTATGGTGTTCTCTTTGGTGTTGTTGGCCCCAAGCTGGGGCGGCATGATCAACGGCATCATGACCTTGTCTGGCGCATGGCACAAACTGCGTGATGATCCTATTCTGCGCTTCTTGATCGTGTCTTTGTCGTTCTACGGCATGTCCACCTTCGAAGGTCCCATGATGGCGATCAAAACTGTGAACGCGTTGAGCCACTACACAGACTGGACTGTTGGTCACGTGCACTCGGGTGCTTTGGGTTGGGTGGGTTTGGTGTCCATGGGTTCGATCTACTTCTTGATCCCTAAGTTGTTTGGCCGCAAGGAAATGTTCAGCGTCAAGGCGATTGAGGTCCACTTCTGGTTGGCTACCATCGGTATCGTGTTGTACATCGCTGCAATGTGGATTGCCGGTGTGATGCAAGGTTTGATGTGGCGCGCTATCAATGCTGATGGCACATTGACATACACCTTCGTGGAATCCGTCAAAGCAACATATCCGTTCTACGTGATTCGTGTCTCTGGTGGATTGTTGTACCTGAGTGGCATGATCATCATGCTGTGGAACGTCATCAAGACTGCCGCCAGTGGCAATACCGTGACCGTGGCTATTCCTGCACCTGCTCACGCCTGAGGAGAAATAAATGTCTGATAACAATTCCAAAGGCTTCTCCCACGCAAGCGTGGAGACCAATAACTTTTTGATGATCGTGTTGATCTTGATCGCTGTCGCCTTTGGCGGTTTGGTTGAGATCGTTCCGTTGTTTTTCCAAAAATCGACCACTGAGCCTGTTACTGGCGTAAAGCCTTTGACTGCTTTGCAGTTGGCTGGTCGCGATATCTATGTGCGTGAAGGTTGCTACAACTGCCATTCACAAATGATTCGCCCTTTCCGTGCTGAAACACTGCGTTATGGTCACTACTCTGTGGCTGGCGAGTCTGTGTATGACCACCCCTTCCAATGGGGTAGCAAGCGCACCGGTCCAGACTTGGCTCGCGTGGGCGGTAAGTACAGTGACGAATGGCATCGCATTCATTTGAATAACCCACGTGATGTGGTGCCTGAGTCCAACATGCCTGAATATCCATGGTTGTCAAAGAATATCGTCGATGCAGCAGCTATGCCTGCGCACATGAAGGCTTTGCGCACAGTGGGTGTGCCTTATACCGATGAAGAGATTGCAAAAGCAGAAGAAGAGGTCACGGGTAAAACCGAGATCGAAGCTTTGGTTGCTTTCCTTCAATCACTGGGCCTCGCGCTTAAATAAGGAGGCTCACCATGGATGTCAATGATTTGCGTATTGCGACCACGATAATTTCATTTGCTATTTTTATTGGCATCATGGTGTGGGCTTTTTCTCGACGTAACAAAGAAGATTTTGAGGCAGCATCAAAGTTGCCCCTCGATCAAGACTAAGGCCTAGAGGTCTTTGTAAAGGAATCGAATCATGAGTGATTTCACAAGTAATTTTTGGTCGATCTTCGTGTCCGCCATTGCAATTTTTGGCATTTTGTACTGCGCATTTTTGTTGTGGTTCTCGGCCAAAGTTAAAGTTTCAGCACACGAAGAAGACGGTACAACTGGCCACGTGTGGGACGGTGACCTGCGTGAAATGAATAATCCGTTGCCACGTTGGTGGTTGTGGTTGTTCATCATCACGATGGTGTTCGCTGTGGTGTACGGTTTAGCCTATCCAGGTTTGGGTAGCTATGCGGGTAAATTAGGTTGGAGCTCACAAGTCCAATACGAAGCTGAGGTGGCTAAGGCGAATCAAGAGCTGGAGCCTTTGTACGCAGCTTTCAACGCACAAGCTCCTGAGCAACTCTCACAAGACCCCAAAGCCATGGCTGTGGGCGAGCGTTTGTTTATGAACAACTGCGCACAGTGCCACGGTTCTGATGCACGTGGCTCCAAAGGCTTCCCTAACTTGACAGACAACGATTGGTTGCACGGTGGTACGACTGACAAAATCAAAGAGACCATCACCAAAGGTCGTATTGGTCAAATGCCTCCAATGGCAGCTGCAGTTGGCTCACCGGATGACATCCGTAATGTGTCGCACTACGTGTTGAGCTTGTCTGGTAGCCCGCACGACTCTGTGCGTGCCGCTTTGGGTAAAGCCAAGTTCGGTGCATGTGCAGCATGTCATGGTCCCGACGGTAAAGGTATACAGGCCATTGGCTCCGCCAATTTGACCGATAAAGTTTGGTTGCACGGTTGGGGTGAGGAGGCAATCACTGCCATGATCAACAACGGTAAAATCAACCAAATGCCTGCACAAGAAGGTCGTTTGACTGAATCACAGATTCACGTGTTGACTGCTTATGTGTGGGGTTTATCAAATAAACCTGCTGCAACGAAGTAAAGCACATTGAATTCTGCTGACGACTCTAAGCAGCGCAAAACCATCCCCATTGTTCCAGAGCCTTCGGGCTCTGCGAACGAGGCGATGGTTTCGCTTTATGCTGCATCAAAAAAAATCTACCCTCGCTCTGTCGAGGGTATCTTTGCTTATTGGCGCTGGATTTTTGTTGTCCTGACGCAATTGGTCTTTTATGGCTTGCCATGGTTTGAATGGGGCACTCGACAAGCTGTTTTGTTTGACTTGGCATCGCGTCGCTTCTATATTTTTGGTTTGGTCTTGTACCCGCAAGACTTTATCTATCTGACCGGCTTGTTGGTGATTTCCGCATTGGCGTTGTTTTTGTTCACTGCTGTGGCCGGACGTTTGTGGTGCGGTTATGCCTGTCCCCAAACTGTTTATAGTGAAATATTCTTATGGATTGAGCGTAAGGTCGAAGGGGACCGCTCAGCGCGTATGCGATTGGATGACGCTGACTTCTCCTTAGAAAAATTGGTCAAGAAATGGTACAAGCACCTTATCTGGATCTTCTTTTCGATCTGGACGGGTTTTACCTTTGTGGGCTACTTCACTCCCATTCGCGAATTGGCGATGGAGTTCTTCCTGACGCAACTGAGTTCGTGGGAGCTTTTCTGGGTGTTTTTCTATGCTTTTGCTACGTACGGCAATGCCGGTTTTATGCGTGAGCAAGTGTGTAAATACATGTGCCCCTATGCGCGCTTTCAAAGTGCCATGTTTGACAACGATACCCTGATCGTGACATACGACGCTGAGCGCGGTGAGCCACGTGGGCCCCGTTCTAAGAAGTCTGAAGCTAGCGGCATGAACTTGGGGGCTTGCGTGGACTGCACGCTGTGCGTGCAAGTGTGTCCGACAGGCATTGATATTCGAGATGGGTTGCAATATGAGTGCATTGGCTGCGGTGCCTGTGCTGATGTGTGCGATACCGTGATGGACAAGATGGGCTACGCTCGTGGCTTGGTACGTTACTCTACGCAAAATGCGATGGACAACAAGTGGACATCGCAGCAAATTTGGCAACGCTTGAGGCGCCCGCGTATTCAGATCTACACCATGATATTGGTTGCTGTGGCCGTTGGTTTATTGGTCTCGTTGAGCTTGCGTACACCATTTAAGGTGGATGTTGTACGTGATCGCTCGACCCTGTCACGTATCACCGAATACGGCACCTTAGAAAACGTCTATCGCTTGCAAATCATGAATGCAGCTGAGACTGTGCAAACCTATCACTTGTCGGTAAAGGGCTTGACTGGTTTGAAAATCACAACGGAAACCGATGTGATGGTTGACCCTGCGCAAGCTCGTTGGGTGGTGCTGCGTGCTGATATTCCTTATGGATCAGTTGAAGGCGGCTCGCACAAAATCATGTTTGAAATTCAGGCTGCGGGTACCGATGAGTTCGTAGTCGAAAAATCTGTGTTCATCGTTCCTCGGTAAATCACAATGAAACAAAACACACTTGATACAAAGCCTTGGTGGCAATATGGTCACGTTTGGCTCATCATTGCAGGGCCTGCTGCTGTTGTCGTCGCTGGTTTTATCACCTTGGCGATTGCCATTCGTATCCCTGATCCAGTGGTTGCAGAGGACTACTATCGCCGTGGGTTAGATATCAACAAAACTTTGGCCGCGGAAAAAGACATGCAGCTTGCACCTGCCATGGAGGCTCGTAATCATGTGGTCACACCTAAGCCACATGCAATCAAGTTGGATACCCCCTAGGCCAGGCGGATGTCCTAAGCAAGAGGTATGTTGCGAACCTGTTTCAGCTTAACAAGGCTGGCAAGTTTGTGCATTCACGATCAGCTTGAGCTCATCTGGATTCAGGATTCGTACATGACGCTGCTTCACGTCGATGATGCCGTCTTCTGCAAATTTCGAAAAAGTACGGCTGACTGTTTCTAATTTGAGGCCTAAGAAACTACCAATCTCTTCGCGCGTCATGCGCAAGATCATTTCAGTTTGAGAAAGGCCTCTGGCGTGCAGTCGCTGTACTAAGTTCAGTAAAAATGCAGCCAAACGAACTTCTGCACGCATGCTGCCCAACAGCAGCATCACCCCGTTTTCACGCACAATTTCACGACTCATGATCTTGTGTACATGCCGTTGTAATGATGTGATTTCGCGTGACAACTCTTCAATTCGGTCGAACGGCATCACGCACACTTCTGCATTTTCTAGGGCGACGGCATCGCATGTGTGATGGTCGCTGACGATGCCATCGAGGCCAATGATTTCACCGGCCATTTGAAAACCTGTCACTTGGTCGCGGCCGTCTTCTGTAGAAATACGTGTTTTAAAGAAGCCTGTACGAATCGCGAACAATGCGGTGAACTTGTCACCGTTTCTGAAAAGGCTTTCGCCGCGTGCTACTTTGCGGCGTGTAGTCACTACTTCGTCGACACGCTCCATCTCGCTCTCGTTCAAGCCTAATGGCATGCACAGCTCACGCAAGTTACAGTTGGAGCAGGCGACTTTGATCGTGGTTGAACTCATGAATACAGACAGTCTTATGTTGATGCAGGTCAAGTTCTAAGCGAGGTTACCCGCCTATTATGGATCCCAATTTAGATGTTAACTTATGCATTCCACTGTACTTAATCCAGAACTGTTGCGTCGTTATGACGTAGCAGGTCCACGTTACACCTCTTACCCTACGGCTGATCGGTTTGTTGAAGCCTTTGGTGAGGACGACTATGTGCGAGCACTTGAGCAGCGTCGGGATGGTTTGACATCTAAAACATATGGCTTATCGCTATACGTCCACATTCCTTTTTGTGAGTCGCTTTGTTACTACTGCGCTTGCAACAAAATCATTACGAAGCACCATGAGCGTGGCGCAGAGTATTTGCGATATTTGGAGCGTGAGGTTGATTTAAATTTGGAGCACTTGGGTCAGGGGCAAGCCGTTTCTCAGTTGCACTTAGGTGGCGGTAGCCCCACGTTTTTAAGTGATGCGGAGTTGGCTCAGTTGATGGCCATGTTGCGTCGCAATTTTCACTTTGCTCCCGGTGGTGAATACTCGGTTGAGATAGATCCTCGCACGGTCAACCGCGAACGCTTGGCAGCTTTATTTGCGCATGGGTTTAATCGCCTGAGTTTTGGCGTCCAAGATTTTGAACCTGTTGTGCAAAAAGCTGTGCATCGTATTCAGCCAGCAGAGCAAGTGTTTGATTTGGTGGCGGCGTCTCGCGAGTTGGGATTTGAGTCAATCAATGTCGATTTGATTTACGGCTTGCCCATGCAAACGCCAGAGACGTTTGAACGCACGTTGGATCAAATCGTGAAGTTGCGTCCTGACCGCATTGCTTTGTATGCCTATGCGCATTTGCCCGAACGCTTCAAACCACAGCGCCGAATCCACGCGCAAGACTTGCCACCTGCCGCTTCAAAGTTAGTCATGCTCTCAAGTGCCATGCGCGTGTTGATGGCTGCTGGCTATGTGTATGTGGGCATGGATCACTTCGCCTTACCCACTGATGCGCTGGCAGTGGCCAAACGTCAAGGCCGTTTACACCGTAATTTTCAAGGCTACAGCACACAGCCCGATTGCGACTTGATTGCCCTCGGTGTGTCGTCGATTGGTCGTGTCGGCGCCACCTTCAGTCAAAACGTCAAGACCTTGGATGAGTACTACGACTTGCTCAACCAAGGTCGCTTGCCCGTGGTGCGCGGCATGGCATTGAGTAGGGATGATTTGGTTCGTCGCACCGTCATCATGGCGTTAATGTGTCAGGGTAGTGTGTTGTTTGAATCGGTAGAGCTATCGCACTTGATCGACTTCAAGCAGTACTTCGCGCCAGAGCTAGAGGCGTTGGCAGCGATGCAAGAGCAAGGCTTGTTGCTCGTTGACGAAACTGGTATTCATGTGTCTGAGTTAGGCTGGTTCTTTGTGCGCGGTGTGGCCATGGTTTTTGATAAATACCTGCAAGCCGACAAGAGCCGCGCAAGGTTCTCTAAAATCATCTGATGCAAAAAACTTTAGCCCTTACCGCACTCCTGATGGGATTGGCGGGGGGGCCCCACTGTTTGGCCATGTGCGGGGCCGCTTGTGCGGGTATCGGACGAGCCGCACAAAAGCAAACAGGTCGGCAAGGTACTTCTGCCATGCTTTTGTTTCAATTAGGTCGCATCATTGGCTACAGCGCTTTAGGTGCATTGGCTGCCACCACCATGCAAGGGGTGGGTTGGCTCAGTACGCAGTCGGCCATGTTTCGTCCCTTGTGGACGTTATTGCACATCATGGCCTTCATGGTCGGGGTGTTATTGCTTTGGCGTGGGGAACAGCCCATTTGGCTTGAAGGTTTTGGCCGCACCATTTGGCGTCGTGTGCAGGCTTTGACAGCACACCTTAAGTTACGCAATGGTGGCGCTGTATTGCTTGGTCTCCTGTGGGCCTTGATGCCTTGTGGTTTGTTGTACGGCGCATTGCTGGTTGCGGCGCTTAGCAATAGCCCGCTTGAAGGTGCTGGCGTCATGGCACTGTTTGCATTAGGCAGCGCCGTGGTATTGACGATTGGCCCTTGGGTTTGGCTGCGCCTTCGCGGTGTACCGACGATGGATGGCCGTAGTGGCGCATGGGGCGTGCGTTTGGCAGGGGCAGCACTGGCCGCTAGTTCTGGTTGGGCCTTGTGGATGGGCCTAGTCGAATACCAAGCACCGTGGTGCTTAGTCCCGCAATAAATCAACCAGTGATGCCCTTATAAAGCATATAGGCAGCCAGTACATACAGCACACTGGCAAACACGCGTTTAAGTTTTTTCACGGGCAACATGTGTGCGGCCTTGGCACCCAGCGGTGCAGTGAAAACGCTGCATGCCGCAATCACGATCAAAGCTGGCAGCCAGATGAAACCAAACGCATCGGCAGGCAAGCCTTCCACGGACATACCGCTGATGATGTACCCCACCACATTCGCCACTGCAATCGGAAAACCCAGGGCTGCACTGGTAGCTACTGCGTTGTGAATGGCCACGTTACACCACGTCATAAATGGCACGCTGATGAAGCCTCCGCCTGCGCCCACCAAACCAGAGATAAAGCCAATGACGCCACCTGCACCCATCAACCCAGCAGAGCCAGGAACTTGACGCGTAGGAGCTGGCTTTTTATCCAAGAACATTTGCGTGGCTGAGAAGCCGACAAACAAACCAAAGAAGATAGCCAAGTAAGAGCCTTTGAGTAAGGCAAATACGCCCAAGCTGCCGATCATGCTTCCCAGCACGATGCCGGGCGCCAAACCTTTGACCAATTTCCACCGCACCATGCCACGTTTGTGGTGTGCCCGTACGCTAGAAATCGACGTGAAAATGATGGTCGCCATTGAGGTGGCGATGGCCATCTTGACCGCAAGGCTTGCATCCACACCACGTTGCGAAAGCATGAACGTGATGAACGGCACCATGACCATCCCGCCCCCAATACCAAGTAGGCCCGCCAAAAAACCAGTGCAAATGCCAAGCGTGGCAAGTTGAAGAATCAATTGGGGGTGGAGGTCCATGAGCGCCTAGGCCTTGAAAAATAAAAGGTGTCTGCAAGGATCCCTAGGACCGTCATCCTGAACCGGGGGTTCAGGTGGGCGAGGTCAGTTTGACGTTGGGTTCATCTGACGCGAGATGCTCACGCTCATCAAACGATGTTCCAAGCCCTGGCTCAATGAGCATTGGTTCAAGGAAATATAAAGCCCTAAGGACTTGCAGACATCTCAATTGTAGGCGCGTCAGATCAGTTGGTTGTCGCGCGCGAGCACGGCATCCATGCGCTGCAACAAGTTGTGCAGGTCGGTCATTGATGTGCCATCGTCTGTGCTGGTCACAGTCGCAGGACGGTCAGTCAGATCGAACGCCAAGTTGAGTGCCGCCAACACCGCAATGCGGTCACGTGCTTTGATTTTGCCGGCATCGCGAATCTTGCACATGGCCTCATCCACTTTGCCCACCGCTTGGCCCAAACGTGTTTCGCCACCCTCAGGGCAGCCCAACACATAGCCTTGGCCCATGATTTGAACTTCAATTTGTTTCACGCGGTGTCCTTTGTCTTGGCCTCTGTGCCTTGGGGGAGGCGATCAATCAATGCGTCAATGCGATGACGGGCTGCGCCCAAACGTGACTTGAGCAAGTCGCGCTCGTGCGTGAGCTCTTGCACTTGACTGGCCAGCAAAGCATTGGTGCGCTGTAGTTCTTCGTGACGCAGCAGCAAATGCTCGACGCGCTGGGCAATTTGATCGATCAGGGGTGTTTGTGACATGGCTCAAGGATTTTAAGCTTCGTTACTTAGAAGTCGCGCTGTCTGGTCGTTGGATAATTTCTTTCGCTAATTTAACTGTTGTAAAGCTGCTATGAAGACTGAAGTTCTTATTTGTGTCACGTGTCGAACTGGAACTGAGCCTCCAGATCAGGAAAAACCTGGACGGGCTTTGTTTGAGCTGGTTCAGGAGAAAGTTTTTGCAGATAACTTGGCGCTGTCGCTTCGACCCGTTGAGTGCATGAGTGGTTGTGCCACTGGATGCGCTGTTGCGCTTCAGGCTCACGGTAAGCAGAGTTATGTGTTTGGCAGACTTTCGCCTACGGAAGATGCAGTCAATCAGTTGGTGGCCTGCGCCTTGCAGCATCAGTCAAGTTGCGATGGGGTCTTGCCATGGGCCGACCGTCCGCCCTTGTTGAAGGGTTGTACATTGGCTCGGCTTCCTGCACTTTTGACCCTGTGAGGTCCGAAGTTTTCATGGATTCAATGTGAGCGTTTGCGTGCCTTTACAATGGCGCAGTCTTAGGTGCTTTGAGTCATGTCTTGCATGACTTGAGTTAAACGGGAAATCGGTGAGTCTCTTCGTGAGATGAATCCGATGCTGCCCCCGCAACGGTAAGCATGTGCGGGCGTATCGATATACCACTGGGTGATGCCTGGGAAGGTGATACGTCAAAACATGCAAGCCCGGATACCGGCCTACGACAAAAGCGAAAGTGCTACGGGGTGGTAGCTGCTGAACGAATTGGTCGTCGGGTCTTTTATCACTCCTTGCATTTTTTATGTAACGCAACAACGGGTGCGTTTGTTGCATGGAGAAATGATGAAACCTTGTTTGACTTTGGTGGCGGCATCGCTGCCTGTGATTTTTTTATCCCCCCAACTTTTCGCGCAAACGGACCATGTGGTTGAGCCCGTGGTCGTGACTGCGACGCGATCGGCCGTTCCTCTCACCGAGGTGTTGGCGGATGTCAGTGTGGTGGATCGCGCGCAAATTGAACGCAGTGGCGCAACGTCGGTAGCGGATGTTTTGGCGCGTTTACCTGGTTTGACGATAAGTCAGAGGGGCGGTCCGGCTACGACAACAGATGTGTTTATACGTGGTGCCGAGAGTCGGTTCACGGCTGTTTTTGTGGATGGTATTCGTATTGACTCCCAGTCAACAGGTGGGGCCACATGGGAAGTTATTCCGTTGTCACACATTGACCACATTGAAGTTTTGCGTGGTCCCGCTGCTGCAGTTTATGGTTCAGATGCGGTAGCAGGGGTGGTGCAAATCTTTACACGACAAGGTGAGCAAGGTTTTTCCCCTGCTGTGCGTGTGGGGGTTGGAACCTACAACACGCGTGAGGTAGATGCCTCTCTGAGGGGGGGCGAAGGTGCGTTCGACTATGCATTGGGTATGGGCGAGGAGCGTAGCGATGGCTTCAATGCCAAACCTGCTGGTAATCCTGATCGTGATGGTTATCTCAAAAAAACGTTCTCTGGACGATTGGGTTGGAAAGTTCAGCAGAATCAAAAAATTGATTTTTCAGTTTTAGATAATGACCAATCAGCAGGCTACGACTCATCCATGACGGCCAATGATCAAACAAAAAGGCACCTGAAAACAATGGGGGTTCACTGGACTTCACAGTGGCATGATGGCTGGCTGACGCGCATGGGGATGACCAAGGGAACGGATCGCTACGAAACAACGCCTTCGGTTTATTTGACAGAAACAGCGGTGACAACTTACTTGTTGAGAAATGAATGGAAGATGGGCGAGGGCCTGTTGACGGCAGATGTCGAGCGTCGCGAAGATGATCTACAAAATGCAAGCACCACGCCGAAAGTCACCCAACGTAGCCAAGATGCGTTGGCACTGGGCTATGGCATTCGACTTGGAAATCACAGTGTTCAGGCCAACGCACGTCATGACAACGACAGTGAATTTGGAGAGAAATCCACTGAAGCCTTGGCATACGGTTACGCTTTTTCACCATCTTTACGGGCAACAGCTTCCATGGGAACTGCATTTCGTGTCCCAACCTTGTACCAACGGTTTAGCATTTATGGAACCCCGAGTTTGAAGCCAGAGACATCTGCAAATCGTGAAATGGGCTTGCGGTGGCAATCAGGCGTGGATCGTGCGAGTGTGGTGGTCTATCGCAATGATGTGGAGAACCTGATTAACTACGTTGCCGGTGCAAGCAGCAGTTGTCCAAACGGAGCTGGGTCAAGTCCAGGTTGCTATTTCAATACAGGTCGTGCGCGTATGACCGGCCAAACGTTCGCTGCATCTACGCAGTTGTTGCGTGCCAACCTAGGTGCATCGATAGACTGGATGACTCCCACGAACTTAGATACAGGGAAAATCTTGACGCGTCGCCCACGTCAGCAAGCGGTATTCACGGCAGATGTGCCAATCGATCAATGGCGTTTGGGCGGAGAACTACAGCACGTGGGAGAGCGTTTTGACAACGCAACCAACACCACGCGTCTTGCTTCTTACCGTCTGTTGAATTTGACGATCGGTCGGCAAATCGACCGTGATTGGCGCCTTCAAGCGCGAGTCAATAACGTGACAGACAAAGACTATGTCTTGGCGAGTGGCTATGCAACGCCTGGACGTAATTTTTATCTGGGCCTGACTTGGGCTCCAAAACAATAAATCAAACATGGAAAAACGCGATTGTCCAACGTTGATGGTGGTTGCACCCGCCTCTGGTCAAGGTAAAACCACGGTCACCGCTGCATTGGCGCGTTTGTATGCCAGGCAAGGCCTGCGGGTCAGTGTGTTTAAGTGTGGTCCAGACTTTTTGGATCCACATTGGCACGCACTGGCAAGCGGCCGTGCTGTGCACAACCTAGACTTGTGGCTCAACGGCGAAGATGACATACGGGCGCGTCTTTACGAAGCCGCGGGCAACAGTGATTTGATTTTGATTGAAGGGGTGATGGGTTTATTTGATGGAGAACCCAGTGCTGCTGACTTGGCATGTCAATTTGGCATTCCTGTGTTGCCCGTGATTGATGCCTCTTCCATGGCCGGTACGTTTGGCGCTTTGGCGTATGGCTTGCGTCACTACAGACCGGGATTGCCTTGGGCAGGGGTCTTGGCGAACAGAGTGGGGAGTGAAGGGCATGCCCAAATGCTCAAAGCCTCGATGCACAAGGACGCCCCAGTTGGCGCAACGGACTTGGATGCGGGTTGGTTGGGGGCGCTTCACCGTGATGCCAATTTTTCTTTACCCGAACGTCATCTGGGATTGACGGTGGCCAGCGAGTTGCCCGATGCCTTAGAGCGATTGGATGCATTGGCTGACGCATTGGCTCAAACAACACTGGGGCAACTCGACGCACAGGCATGGCAGCGTTGGTCGGTGTCGTTCGAGGCGCCCCAAGCGATCAACATAGAACCTTGGTTGTCCGGTCACACGATTGCGGTGGCACGCGATGCTTCTTTTTGTTTTATCTACGCAGCCAATCTCGACCTGTTGCGGGCGATGGGTGCGAACTTGGTTTATTTTTCTCCGATCGCAGATGAGCCCGTGCCTGCATGTGATGCTGTTTGGTTGCCAGGGGGGTATCCCGAATTGCATGCGCTCGCACTGGCGCAAAGTCAACAATGTCGCCCCTCATTGGCAGCGCACATTCACGCAGGCAAGCCGGTTTGGGCCGAGTGCGGCGGCATGATGCCCTTGTTTGATGGATTGACTCAAAACGATGGCGTACGTTTTGAGATGTGGGGGATTTTGCCTGGCGAGGTTCGCATGCAAAAACGCTTGGCAGCGTTGGGGCCGCAATCATGGACCACGGAGCATGGACAGTTGCGTGGTCACACGTTTCATCATTCATTGACCGAGTCACCCCTGACGCCTATCGCGCAAACGCAACGTGGCAGTGCCTATGGAAAAACGGAAGCCATTTATGGTCAAGGCTCTGTTCGCGCAAGCTATTTCCATGCTTGGTTTGCCTCTCATCCAAAGGCGGCGGCCTCGTTGTTTTTGACTGAGTCTGTATGACAGTGCCACTCGGTCCTCAACGCATTGTCTGTTTGACAGAAGAAACCACGGAGTGGCTCTATCTGCTTGGGCAAGCGCACCGAATTGTTGGCATCAGCGGTTACACGGTTCGGCCACGCGCGGCGCGAGATGAAAAACCCAAAGTCAGCGCTTTCTTGAGTGCCAAGATTGACAAAATTCTTGAGCTGCGCCCCGACTGCGTTTTCGGTTTTTCTGATCTACAGGCCGACATTGCGGCTACTTTGATTCGTGCGGGTATTCAAGTCACGGTGTTCAACCAGCGTAGTGTGGACGAGATTCTTTCCATGTTGTACCAAGTCGCAGCCATGGTGGGCTGTGCCGATCAAGGGCTGACAAAGTTGGAAGGACTTCGACACGGTCTGGATGCTATTCGTGACGATGTCGCTGCGCTACAAGCGGCAGGCAAACGTCGTCCGCGTGTGTTTTTTGAAGAATGGGATGAGCCTCATATCAGTGCGATACGTTGGGTATCCGAGTTGCTTGGCATCGCGGGAGGCGATGACGTTTTTCCCGAGTTGGCATGTCAGCCGATGGGCAAGGACCGAATCATTGCCGATGGATCTGAAATCGTGAGGCGTGCGCCCGACATTGTGATTGGCTCTTGGTGTGGCAAGAAGTTTCGTCCAGAAAAAGTTGCAGCGCGCGCGGGCTGGCAAGACGTGCCTGCGGTGCGGACCGGGCAACTGTTTGAAATCAAATCTCCCGATATCTTGCAGCCTGGCCCCGCTGCGCTGACGGACGGCGTAGCTCAGTTGCACCAAATTGTTCGCCAATGGATGATTGAACATGGTTGAAATAGTCGGCACCGAATTGATTTTGGGAGGGCAGCGAAGCGGTAAGTCTCGCCGAGCCGAATGGCTGACCCAGCAGTGGTTGTCCCGTGAGACGCGCCACGACGCCGTCATGGTCGCAACCGCACAGGCGTGGGACGCGGAAATGCACCGCCGCATCGAACGGCATCAAGCGGATCGTGCGCAGCAGGTTCCCCGCATGCGCACTGTTGAAACACCCACCGAAATTGAGGCCGCTATTCGTCAGCACAGCCACGCGGACACGCTCATCGTGGTGGATTGCCTCACGCTGTGGTTGACCAACTTACTCATGCCAGCCGCGCCAGAAAATGCCATGGACGAGGCAGATGTTCATCTGGCCACCGAGGCGTTGGTCGATGCGCTTGCATCCGCGCCAGGCCCTGTGGTGTTGGTGAGTAACGAGATTGGGTTAGGCGTGATTCCCATGGGGCGCGAGGTTCGCACCTTTGTGGATGCGCAGGGGCGATTGAATCAGCGATTGGCTCAAATGGTTGAGCGTGTCACGCTCATGGCGGCGGGTTTGCCGTTGACGTTGAAAGGTTCGGCATGACGCGATGCTTGCGCGGTGTGATGGGGTGGGTCTTTGTTTGTTTGCCCCTGTTGTCGTACGGTGTAACCGTGACCGATGACCGTGGTGTCACGGTCACGTTTGAACGGTCACCCCAACGCATTGTGAGTTTGTTGCCCTCGTTGACTGAAACCGTGTGTGAGCTCGATCAGTGTCATCGTTTGGTTGGGGTGGATCGGTATTCAAACTACCCAGCGATGGTCCAACGGTTACCTCAAGTGGGCGGCGGTTTAGATCCCAGTGTGGAGGCGGTTGTCGCGTTGCGTCCGGATGTGGTGTTGATGGCCACGTCCTCACGTGCAGCTGAACGTTTGCAAGCGTTGGGTTTGAAAGTGGTTGCGCTGGAACCCAGGTCGCACAAAGATGTGCAACGCGTGATGATGAAAATTGGTCAACTGCTTGAAGTGCCAGATGCTCAAAAAGTGTGGCGCGCCATTGACGCGGGGGTGTCTGCCGCAGCGCAGTCTTTGCCAAAGTCGGTGCGAGGCACGCGGGTGTATTTCGAAGTCAACCAAGGCCCTTACGCCGCAGGAGAAAGTTCATTCATCGGCGAAACCTTGACCCGTTTGGGTGTCAAAAACATCGTGCCCGCTGATTTGGGCCAGTTCCCCAAACTTAACCCCGAATATGTTGTGCGTGCGAATCCAGACCTGATCATGGTGGGGCAACGCAGTGCCGCCGGCATGGCGCAGCGTCCAGGTTGGGCGCAGATTCGCGCCTTGCGTGAACAGCGTTTGTGCGTGTTTCCTGTGGAGCAGGCCAATGTGCTGGTGCGTCCAGGGCCACGCATGGCTGAAGCCGCTCGATTGATGGCGGATTGTTTGTCTGCCAAGGCCTCAGAGAAAACGCCAGACGCCAAAGGCCGCAAGCCATGATGCCGACCCGTGCCGTCTGGATGGGGTTGGTTGGCGTCTGGAGCGCCTTGGCATTGGCCGCATTGGGTGTGTGCGTTGGGAGCACGGGCTTTGAAAACTTGATAGGGCCCTTGTGGAGCCCCGCTTCGCATCCTGACCAAGCAGCCATGGCTCAGCAGATCGTGTGGGAGATTCGATTGCCACGAACCGTGGGGGCTTGGGCTGCTGGCGCTTTGTTGGGGTTGGCGGGTGCTGTGGCCCAAGGCTTGTTTCGCAACCCGTTGGCGGACCCTTACCTCTTGGGCAGTGCATCGGGGGCTTCCTTGGGGGTGGCGATGGCGTTGGTCGCCCTGGGCGGAGGGGCCGGCATGTTGGGAGGGGTCAGCATGATGAATGGGGGCGTGGCGGTGGGCGTTTTTTCTAGCGCGCTGTGGGTCCGTATTGGTTTGACTGGGGCCGGATTTTTGGGGGCGGTCTTGGCGGTGTTGTTGACCTTGATGCTGTCGCGTGGCGCGGGGCACACCTTGCGCTTGCTTTTGTCGGGGGTTGTGGTGGGCGTTGTGCTCGGCGCGGGGACGCATTTGGTGTTGTTGTTTTCACCCGATTCGTTGCAGGCGATGCAGGCGTTCATGTTGGGATCAACAGCGTTTGTAGGCTGGACCTCGGCCACGGTGATGCTCATCGTCTGGCTGGCATGCTGGCTATTGGCTGGGTTGTTGGCGCGCGTACTGGACGGTTTGAGTTTGGGGGATTCCACCGCGTTTAGCCTAGGTCTTGCAGTGACGCCCATGCGGGCTGCGTTGGTGGGCGTTCTTGCGTTATCGACCGGAACAGCGGTTGCACAGACGGGCCTCATTGCCTTTGTGGGGCTGGCTGCACCGCATTTGATTCGTTCACTCATTAAGACCACCCATGCGCATTTGATGATGTTGTCAAGCTTGGCGGGTGGGGTGTTGTTGATGGGGGCGGACATTCTGGCGCGTGGTTTGATTGCACCGCAAGAGTTGCCCGTGGGGGTGTTGACGGCTGTGTTGGGCGGTGGTTATTTGCTGTGGCTCATGCACCGAGGCCAGACGCAGACTGGGGGGGCATCTTGATGGTTCGCTCCTCTGCTTTACAAGCGAATGCGCTCTGTGTGCGTTTGGGGCATGGCCGTCATCAGGTCGAGGTGCTTCACGATATTTCATTGACGTTGACGCGGGGACGGTGGACCAGCATCGTGGGGCCCAATGGGGCAGGCAAGTCCACGCTTTTGAAGTGTTTGGCTGGCTTGTTGCCCTACACGGGTGAGGTGCAGTTGTTAGAGCAACCCTTGCGACAGTGGTCTCATCGTGAGCGGGCACGTCACTTGGCATGGTTGGGGCAAAACGAAGTGTCGGCTGATGACCTCTGTGTGTGGGATGTGGTCATGCTTGGCAGACTTCCTCATCAGGCTTGGCTCGCCCCTGCCAGTGAGGCAGACCGTGTGGCTGTTGAACAGGCTTTGAAATCGACACAAGCTTGGGCATGGCGTGACCGTGCTTTGGGCCAACTCAGTGGCGGTGAGCGTCAGCGCGTGTTGCTGGCGCGGGCCTTGGCGGTTGAGGCGGATGTCTTGCTCATGGATGAACCACTTGCCAACTTGGACCCTCCACACCAAGTCGATTGGCTGTCATTGGTGCGCGAGTTGGTCGCCCATGGCAAAACGGTGGTGAGCGTGTTGCACGAAATAGGTATGGCGTTGCATGCCGATGAATTGGTGGTTATGGCCGACGGGCGTGTGACCCATCAAGGTGCGTGTTCCGAAGCTTCAACGCATCGCGCATTGGAGGCTGTGTTTGATCATCGCATTGCCGTTCATTCTCTTCAGGGGCAATGGGTTGCCATTGCGCAAACAGATCATTAAATAGGAATGCTATGCACATTGAAACTCCTCCTACGGAAAAACCTTATGACAAAGCCGAAGGCGAACGACGTGGCATCGTCATCGTTTATACGGGCGATGGCAAAGGCAAGAGTACGGCAGCATTTGGGTTGGCTTTGCGTGCGCATGGTCGAGGGAAAGCGGTCAAGATTTTTCAATTCATGAAGGTGCCAACAGCGCGCTTTGGTGAGCATCGCATGTTTGAAAAAATCGGCTTGCCCATGGAAGGTTTAGGTGATGGGTTTAGCTGGAAAAGTCAGGACTTGGATCAATCGGCCCAGCTCGCACGCGAAGGATGGCTCAAAGCAAAAGCCGCCATTTTGTCGGGGCAATTGTTTTTGGTGGTGCTCGATGAAATTACCTACCCCTTGATTTATGGCTGGTTGCCCTTGGATGACGTGCTTCAGACCTTGCGTGACAGACCCAAGGATGTCCATGTGTGTCTGACCGGTCGGCGTTGTCCTGCTGAACTCATTGAGTTGGCAGATACGGTGACAGAGATGACCATGGTCAAGCACGCCTTTAAGGCTGGAATTCCAGCGCAGCGCGGTATTGAAGATTAATGTCTGATTCTTCGACAATTCCTGCGACACCATTTGCACCCGCCGATGCGGCGGCTGTTTATCGCGCCATTGATGAGCGTCGTGATATGCGCCACTTTGCTGGTGGCGTTGTTGATCCGCAGGTGTTGTGCCGCTTGTTGATGGCCGCGCACCATGCACCAAGTGTTGGTTTTATGCAGCCTTGGCGGTTTATTCGCATCAGCGACCGCGACTTAAGGCAAAAAATACATCAAGTGGTGGAGACCGAGCGGGTCTTGACTGCAAGAGCCTTGGGTGAGCGCGAAAGCGAATTCATGCAACTCAAAGTTCAGGGCGTTTTGGAGGCCGCTGAAGTGTGGGTGGTTGCGCTTGCGGATGGGCGAGACAAACATATTTTTGGGCGTCGTACGATGCCTCAAATGGATTTGGCCTCGGCCAGTTGTGCCATTCAAAACCTTTGGTTGGCGGCGCGAGTTGAAGGTTTAGGCATGGGGTGGGTGTCCTTGTTTGACCCCAGCGAGATCGCCCGTTTGTTGGGCCTACCTGAAGACGCTTCGCCAATAGCTTTGTTGTGCTTGGGCCCCGTGAAAAACTATTACCGCAAGCCCATGCTGGAGCAAACCCAATGGGCACAACGTCAAGCACTGTCTGCGTTGGTGTATGACGACAGATGGGGTGCTTCTAGTGCTTTGTTTTCTGAAGGTGATCCAGCTTGACGTATTGGTTTGATGTTTCAGCCGCTGCGCTCGTGGTTGCGCTGTGGATAGATTTCGTGTGGGGCGAGCCTCCAGCACGTTGGCATCCGGTTGTCTGGATGGGGCGCTACTTAGATTGGGTGGCGCCATGGTTTGCACCCCAAGTACATGGGGCACTCACATTTTCTAACCAGCGGGCATTTTTTGAGGGAATGGTGTTTTGGTTTGTAGGTGCAGTGGCTTGTGTGTGCGTGGCTCTTGCGCTCACGCATGTGGTCGATGTGTTGCCGTTTGGAATTGCGGTTGTGATCATGGCCATTGGGTTGAAACCCTTGTTTGCTTGGACCCTGTTATTTCGCGAAGTGCAGGCTGTGGAGTTGGCGTTGTCCGATTCGTTAGAGGCGGCTCGTGCACGTTTGGCTTGGTTGTGCAGCCGTGATGTGAGTCAGCTCTCTGCGGCCGAGGTGCGCGAGACGGCGATTGAAACCTTGGCTGAAAACTTGAATGACTCCGTGGTTGCGCCCTTGTTTTGGTTTGTCATGTTTGGTTTGCCAGGCGCAGTTGTGTATCGCTTTTCAAATACGGCAGATGCGATGTGGGGGTACAACGGTCAGCGTGGTAAACATGATTGGCGCTGGGCCGGCAAGTGGGCCGCGCGTGCCGATGATGTCTTGTCTTGGGTGCCTGCGCGTTTGACGGCAGCCTTGCTTGCATTGATGGCTGGCGGTGTGTCCCTGCGAGCGCTGCGTCGGGAGGCTGTCAAAACACCATCGCCCAACAGTGGGTGGCCAATGGCGGCCATGGCCTTGGCGTTAGACGTGCATCTGGGGAAGCCCCAGGTGTACTGTTTGCATCCAGACGGTCAGAGTCCGCAAAAAAATGACACCGAGTGGGCGTTGCATCTTTCGCAACGTGTGGTGTGGGTGGTGGGTTTGATCGGCTTCGTGGTGATCGAGATTGCAAAGGTGCAGATATGAAACGCGAGCATGGCGGTCCCGACGCGTGGGGTGTCCCGCGCTGGGATTTTTCAACGAATGCGAATGCCTGTGGCCCATGTCCCGAGGTGAATGCCCTTTTATCTCAGGTTGATGCGAGCCATTACCCCGATCCTTCTTATCAGGATCTGTGCGAAGCGATTGCTTCATTCCATGGCGTAGACAAAGCACGTGTGGTGTTGGCCGCAAGCGCGAGTGAATTCATCATGCGCATCACGGCCGTCATGGCAAGACTGGGGCGCAGTCGTGTGTGGTTGCCAGAATTTTCGTACGGTGAATACGCCCAAGCCGCACAGGTTTGGAATTTCACACGTGTCACGCATCCTCAGCAAGCGCAGTTGTCTTGGTTGTGCGAGCCCAGCAGTCCGTTGGGGCAAGCCGAGGTTCATGCGCAAGAGGTAACGCTGCATGACAGCGTGGTCGTTTTGGACCGAGCCTATGAGCCTTTGCGTCTTTCGGGACGAAGCAGTTTGGATGATGCGGCTTTGGCTAAAACTTGGCAGTTGTGGTCGCCGAACAAAGCATTGGGGCTAACGGGTATTCGTGGGGCGTATGCGATTGCACCGCAAACGGATGCAGACATGGCCAGCATGATGCGGGCGCAAGCCCCTTCATGGCCCTTGGGGACACATGCTGTGACGATGTTGATGGCTTGGACGACACCCGAGGTGCAGACATGGGTGGCACACAGTCGCGAGACATTGCGTGAGTGGAAGCGCGCACAGCTCGATCTTTTGAGTGCTTGGCGTTGCTTGCCAAGTGATGCAAATTTCTTTTGTATCCAAGCCTCTCTTGATGCGGAACGACTGCGTGCACAAGGTATCAAACTGCGCGATGCCACTTCATTTGGCTTGCCAGGGTATTGGCGCTTGAGTGTTCAACCCCCTCATGCGCAACAAGTTTTGTGGACTGAGTTGAATGCAAAGGGCGGTTTATGAAGGCAAGGTGTGTGATGGTGCTGGGAACCACCAGTGGCGCAGGCAAGAGTTGGCTGACGACCGCCTTGTGCCGGCACTATGCCCGACAAGGTTTGAAGGTTGCACCCTTCAAAGCACAGAACATGAGCAACAACGCACGCGTGGTTGCCTCTTCCCGCGGATTGGGGGAAATTGGCTCTGCGCAATACTTTCAGGCACTGGCTGCACGTGCTGAGCCAGACGTGCGGATGAACCCCTTGCTTTTGAAGCCAGAGGCTGACACGCGTAGCCAAGTGGTCTTGTTAGGCGAGGTGAGCGCGTCGTTGAGTGAAATGCCTTGGCGTGGTCGTAGCGAAAAGGTATGGCCCCAAATTGCACAAGCGTTAGATGCCTTGCGCGCGGAAAACGACGTCGTGGTGATCGAAGGTGCGGGTTCGCCTGCGGAGATCAATTTGCATGACAGCGACATCGTGAACATGCGCGTCGCGCGTCATGCAAATGCCAACTGTTTGTTGGTGACTGACATTGATCGGGGGGGCGCATTTGCCCATCTGTACGGAACATGGGCCTTGTTGCCACCGGAAGAACAGAGGTTGATCAAAGGCTTTGTGTTGAACAAATTCAGAGGGGACGCGTCGTTGTTGTCGCCCGCACCAGAAAAGCTGGAGAAGTTGACCGGCATTCCCACAGTCGCCACGTTGCCCATGTGGTGGCAGCATGGGTTGCCAGAAGAAGATGGCGTGTTTGATGATGCCGCTCGAGCGAATGGGGTGATTCACACAACCATAGCCGTCATTGCTTATCCACACATCAGCAACCTAGACGAATTTCAACCGCTCAAAAATGTGCCAGGGGTGCGCCTGGTGTGGGCGCGTGCACCCGCAGACTGTGTGGGGGCGGACTGGATTATTCTTCCCGGCTCCAAAGCGACGGCCTCAGACCTGACGTGGTTGCGCTCACAGGGCTTGGATCGCGCCATTGCCGAACATGCAGCCCAAGGGGGCTCTGTTTTGGGCATTTGTGGCGGTTTGCAAATGCTGGGTGAAGCATTGATTGATCCGCATGGCATTGACGGCAATGCCGCCGGTTTGGGGCTGCTGCCTTTGGTGACGGTGTTTGAGAGAGAAAAAACCGTGTGTCGTACCCTCACCACTTTTGGTCAATTGCGGGGCGCATGGTCTGCCTTGTCGGGCATCTCTTTGTCTGGATACGAAATTCACCATGGACAAACCGTGCAGCATCCAGCCATGGCCGCCAACGGGAATGTGGCGCACGAAGTCATCCCCGATTTGGCGTGGCAAAGCATGGATGGCTGTGTACTCGGGTGCTACTTGCATGGTCTTTTTGAAGAATCGGCTGTGTTGCAGGCCCTCTTTGGTTTCGGTGCACCCACGTTGGACAGCGTGTTCGATGGGTTGGCCGATTTTTTGGTCACGCATGTGCAACCGGGTGTGCTCCAATCCCTCATCAAGAAAGAAACAACATGACTTTTGACATTCCAAAAATTGCCAATATTTCTCAGCCAGAGTTGGCCGCACGTCTGCAACATAAGCTGGACAACAAGACCAAACCCTTGGGCTCGTTGGGCAGAATTGAAACACTGGCCCATCACCTTGGCTTAATTTTGGGCAACGAGTCGCCTGAATTGACTTCCCCTCAAATGGTGGTGTTCGCTGGCGATCATGGGCTGGCGGCTAGGGGCGTGTCCGCTTACCCCAGTGATGTGACTTGGCAAATGGTGGAAAACTTTTTGGCCGGTGGTGCGGCGGTCAGCGTCTTGGCGCGCCAGCATGGCATTGGGTTGACCGTGGTGGACTGCGGGGTTCGCCACGAGTTTGCACCTCGGTCTGGCTTGCTCATTCGCAAGGTGGCCGCAGGAACAGCTGACGCCATGGAGCAGCCGGCCATGACACAGGCGCAGTGTGCGCAAGCGTTGAAGCATGGTTCTGATTTGGTGCGTGAGTTGCCTGGCAATGCCTTGCTCTTGGGTGAGATGGGAATTGGCAACACCTCTGCGGCCTCTCTGTTGATGAGCCGCCTGACCGGACTGGATATCTTGGATTGCACGGGCGCTGGAACGGGTCTGGACGCCCCTGCCGTGCAACGCAAGATCGGCATCTTGCGCGATGTGTTGACACATCACCGTGATGCCAAAGCGCCGCTTGATGTGTTGGCTGCGATGGGTGGCTTTGAAATCGCGACCATGGTGGGGTCGGTTTTGCAAGCCGCCTCCGAGCGCCGTGTGATTTTGGTGGATGGTTTCATTGCCAGTTCCGCAGTGCTGGTGGCCAGCGCTTTATGCCCTGATGTGTTGCAACGTTGCGTGTTCGCGCATCGATCAGGTGAGCGTGGGCATGCATTGATGTTGGCGCACCTGAAAGTTGATCCCCTGTTGGACTTGGGGTTGCGATTGGGCGAGGGTTCAGGGGCGGCGATGGCGTGGCCGTTGTTGGTTTCTGCCAGTGCCTTGCTGCGTGAAATGGCCAGCTTTGAATCTGCGGGTGTGTCTCAACAGCAAGAGGCGGAAATTCCTGCTCAACCTGCTCATCTCTGAGTTGATGTTCATTCGCTTCATTCGCCACTTTTTAATTGCATTGCAATTTTTTACCCGAATTCCCATCACTGGGCGTTTGGCGAATTGGGTTGGGTTTTCTCCTGCCATGCTGCGTGCCAGCGCGGCGCATTTGCCTGCCGTGGGGTGGGTGGTCGGTGGGTTGACGGCGCTTGTCTTGGCGTTTGCGTGGAGCAGCTTGCCCAAACTGGCTGCAAGCGCGTGGGTGGCCGCTGTCATCAGCACGGTGTTCAGCGTGTGGCTGACGGGCGGTTTTCATGAAGATGGCTTGGCAGACACCGCCGATGGGTTAGGTGGGGGACTGACACGCGAGCGAGCGCTTGAGATCATGAAAGATTCGCGCCTTGGGTCGTACGGAGCCTTGGCCTTGTTGTTGGCTTTGCTGGCGAAGTTGAGTCTGTTGGTTTTGCTGCTTGAGCTAAATGTGATGTGGGCTGTGGCGGGCGTCTTTGCGGCTCATGTCACCTCTCGATTGGCACCTCTGTTTTTGATTCGCACCATGCGCCATGTCGGCAATACCGCACAGTCCAAATCCAAACCACTGGCAGATGGCATGGGCAATGCAGGCCTGTGCGTGGGCGTGCTCTGGTGGTTGCTGGCCATGCTGGGGGGGGCTTACGTTGTGCCGTCGTTGTCTTTATGGGCAGGAACGTTGGGCGCTATTTTCTTCATGGGCTACATGGCATGGTCTTGTCAAAAAAAGCTGGGCGGTTTCACGGGCGACATTTTGGGTGCAACGCAGCAACTGTCTGAAATAGGTTTTTATTTAGGTTTGGTTTTGGCTGCGGGCTCAGTATGAAGTTGTGGCTTCTCAGACATGCGCAGGTTCAAGTTCCTGCTGGTGTGTGTTATGGCGTGAGTGATGTGCTGGCTTGTGAGCAATCCACGCAAAAGGCCGCAGCGGCTTTTGCCGTGTTCCCTCAACCCGGGAGTGTGATCTGGTCATCTCCTTTGTCGAGGGCGTGGCAGCTGAGTCAAGCGTTGCACGGCCGACGTGCAGATTTATCTGTGCCGCGCGCAGATGCACGTTTGTGTGAGATGAACTTTGGCATTTGGGAGATGCAAGCGTGGGATGCGATTGCGCGAACTGCATTTGATGCGTGGATGGCTGATTTCACACACCATCGGTTTGGGGGCGGCGAGAGTACGCACGAGGTGATATGCCGTGTTGGGCAGGCGCTTGACGATGCACGCGCGTTGAATGTGCCTGAGGTGGTTTGGGTTACCCATGCAGGGGTTATCAAGGCGGTTCAATACCTGCTTGCCACAGGTGGCAATGAGCTCATGATCCGGCCTGATCAATGGCCTCAAGATGCTCCCGCTTATGGGGGATGGATGGCGCTTGAGATTTAGCTTTGTGCCGCGTAGTGTTGGCGCAAATGGTCGATCAGCGAATGGGCATAGCCAGGCAACGCGGCTTGGTCGCGGGTGAGGATGTAACGCTCACGCACACTCCAAGGTTCTGTCAACTCAATCAATGCCAAATTCATGGTGGTTTGGTTTCGCTTGGCCGCTGATTCGGGAATGATGCCGACCCCCACGCCTGCGCCCACCATGCGGCACATGGCATCAAAGCTAGACAGTTGGATGCGAAGTTTTTGTGGCTTGCCCAAACGTTCGGTCACTTGCCCTAAGAACGTTTGCAGTGTGCTGCTTGGGTGCATGCCCACGGCGTCTTCATCCAAAATTTCTGCAAACGAAATGCGTTTGCGCTTGGCAAAGCGGTGTTGACGCGACGTGGCCAGCACCAGTCGGTCCGTACTGAAATGCAGGCTTTGCAAGCCCAAGGTATCCACTTGACCTGACACGATGCCAATGTCGACACGACCGTCTTGCACGGCCTTGGCAATTTCAGCGTTCGGTTTTTCTTGAAGGTCAATGTTGATCTTGGGGTTCTCAGCCAAGAATTTCGGCAAGATCTCGGGCAAGAAGTCGGTCACGGCTGTGGTGTTGGCGTATACCCTGAGGTGGCCACGTAAACCGCCGCCATATTCATGCAAATCACCTCGCATTTGCTCCACTTGATGCAGCATCAAACGGGCGTGATGTAAGAACGCTTGTCCCGGTGGCGACAGGCGTACGCCGCGGGCTTCTCGGTACAAAAGTGGTAGGTCGGCTTGTGCCTCTAATGCTTTGATGCGCGCGCTGGCGGCAGCTAAGGACAAATGGTGTTTGGCCGCTGCTTTGGTGAGGCTTCCTTCATCTGCGGCGAGCACAAAAAGACGCAGGTCATTGAGGTCGAAATGCATGTGCAAATCTTAGTCTGAAAATTTAAGCCTTCGGAAAAACAGAAGGCTTGGTCCTAAAAATACCGATTGTCGCGTTGCGCAAATGCGTTGAACATCGCCGCCATCAGAAATCAAAGGATGGACGAATGACAACGCAATTCACATCAACAACAAAACGTTTCATGCTCACCAGTTTGGCCGCAAGTGACTTGTGTGCCACTGCGGGCGCTTCGATTGACTGACATGACACACACCATGGACGCTGCCACACTCGCGCACTTGCAAACTTGGCAAGGTAAAACCGAGGTCTTAGAAGACTTGATCACCCCTGCGCCCTTGCGTGCGCTCAGCGCCACGTTGGATCGTGACGACCCACTGCCCGTGAACGGCACGGCGTTGCCACCTCTTTGGCACTGGCTGTTCTTTTTGCCGCACCACCGTCAAAGCGAGATTGGCCCTGATGGCCATGCCAAGCGCGGTGGCTTTTTGCCGCCTGTGCCGCTGCCGCGTCGCATGTGGGCCGGTGGACGCTTGCACTGGCATGCGCCGCTGCAAGTAGGCGATGTGGTCAAACGTGTGTCCACCATTGAGTCGGTCACACACAAGTCGGGTCGTACGGGGGACTTGTTGTTTGTGTTGGTCAAGCACGACGTTTACAACGCGCATGGTCTTTGCCTGAGTGAAGAGCATGACATCGTGTACCGCCCAGCCGCTCAGCCGAGTGACCCCGTGCCCGCACCTGTGGCTGCCGAAAAACAAGCCACTTGGCAGCGTGACATCGCGCCTGACGATGTGCTGTTGTTCCGTTACTCGGCGCTCACCTTCAATGGCCATCGCATTCACTACGACCGCAAGTACGTCACCGATGTCGAGGGCTACCCAGGCCTCATCGTGCACGGCCCGTTGATTGCCACCTTGTTGGTGGACTTGGTGCGTCGTCACACCGATAGACCCATTCGCAGCTTTGAGTTCAAAGCTTTGCGTCCTACCTTTGAGTGTGGCGACAACCGAATGTTGCGCGTCTGCGGTGAGCCCGATGTCAACGGTTCAACCATCCGCCTTTGGGCGCAAGACCACGAAGGCTGGCTCACCATGCAAGCCACCGCCGAGCTGGGCTGAAACACCTGAATGATTGAGTAAAAAAACCAATGCTAAATAACCACGATCCATACCAAGACATCCGCGACGCTGTGCGCGACCTCTGCGCTCAGTTCCCTGACGAGTACCACCGCAAAGTGGATGAGCAACGCGGCTACCCCGAAGCCTTTGTCGACGCGCTCACCAAAGCCGGCTGGATGGCCGCGCTCATTCCGCAAGCGTACGGCGGCTCGGGCCTGACCATGGCCGAGGCCTCGGTCATCATGGAAGAGATCAATCGCTCGGGCGGCAACTCCGGCGCCTGTCACGGCCAGATGTACGTGATGAACGCCATTGTGCGTAGCGGCTCGCAGGCGCAAAAAGACAAGTTTTTGCCCAAGATCGCCACGGGCGAGTTGCGCATCCAGTCCATGGGCGTGACCGAGCCCACCACGGGCAGCGACACCACCAAGCTCAAGACCGCCGCCGTCAAGAAAGATGGTCGTTGGGTCATCAACGGCCAGAAGGTCTGGATCTCGCGCATCCAACACAGTGACTTGATGATCTTGCTGGCACGCACCACGCCCGCTGACCAAGTGACCAAACGCTCTGAAGGGTTGTCTTGTTTTCTGATTGATCTCAAAACAGCAATTGGCAACGGTCTGACCGTGCGCCCAATTCTGAACATGGTCAACCACGAAACCAACGAGCTGTTTTTTGACAACCTCGAAATTCCTGAAGACGCGCTGCTGGGCGAAGAAGGTAAGGGCTTTAAAACCCTGCTCGATGGCTTGAACGCCGAGCGCACCTTGATCGCTGCCGAGTGCATTGGTGATGGCTACTGGTTCATCGACCGTGCGCGCAAATACGCCAACGAGCGTGTGGTGTTTGGTCGCCCGATTGGTCAGAACCAAGGCGTGCAGTTTCCGATTGCCGATGCCTTCATCGAACTCGAAGCCGCCAACCTGATGCGCTGGAAAGCCTGCGAAAAAATCGACGCCCACCAGAACGCGGGTGCCGAAGCCAACATGGCCAAGTACCTCGCAGCCAAGGCCAGCTGGGAAGCGGCCAACGTCTGCCTGCAAACGCACGGCGGCTTTGGCTTTGCGTGCGAGTACGACATTGAGCGCAAGTTCCGCGAAACGCGCCTGTACCAAGTGGCGCCGATCTCGACCAACATGATCTTCAGCTACGTGGCCGAGCACATCCTCGGTTTGCCACGTTCATTCTGAGAGAGCAACGATGACCACAACAAAAGTTCGCCCTCTCGACCACATCACGGTGGTCTCTTTAGAGCACGCCATTGCGGCGCCGTTTTGCACACGCCAGTTGGCGGACTTGGGCGCGCGTGTGATCAAAGTGGAACGCCCCGGTGCGGGCGACTTTGCGCGCGCTTATGACCAACGCGCACGCGGTGAGTCGTCTCACTTTGTGTGGGTCAATCGGTCTAAAGAAAGTTTGGCGCTCGACTTGAAAGACCCGCAAGATTTGGCAGTGCTCAAACAGCTCATCGCCAAGGCCGATGTGTTGGTGCAAAACCTGGCACCGGGTGCCACCGCTCGCATGGGGCTGGATGCAGGCACCTTGCGTGCCGAGAACCCACGCCTCATCGTCTGCGACATTTCGGGCTACGGCAACGACGGCCCTTACCGAGACAAAAAAGCCTACGACTTGCTCATCCAAAGTGAGGCAGGTTTCTTGAGCATCACCGGCACGCCCGATCACCCCAGCAAAAGCGGCAACTCGATTGCCGACATTGCGGCAGGTATGTATGCCTACACCAATATTTTGTCGGCGTTGATGCAACGCGACAAAACAGGCGAGGGCTCGCACATCGATGTGTCCATGCTCGAAGCCTTGGGTGAGTGGATGGGCTATCCCATGTATTACGCCATGGACGATGCATCGCCCCCACCACGCAACGCAGCAGCCCATGCCACGATTTATCCCTACGGTCCCTTTGCCGCAGGCGACGGCGGCACCGTGATGTTGGGTTTGCAAAATGAGCGCGAGTGGGTGAAGTTTTGCGAGTGTGTGTTGGAACAACCCGAGTTGGTGCAAGACACGCGTTTTGACAGCAACGCCAAACGCAACCAAAACCGCGATGCCTTGCAAGCTTTGATCTTGGATGTTTTTGCCAAGCTCACCACCGCCGAAGTGATCGCACGGTTGGAAACCGCACCCATCGCCAACGCACGCATGAACACCATGGCAGACCTGTGGGCGCACCCACAGCTCAAAGCCCGACATCGCTGGACCACGGTGGACTCACCGGCGGGTGAGTTGCCAGCCTTGTTGCCGCCGGGCCAACAAACAGCGTTTGATTACCGCATGGGTGCCATTCCTCGCGTGGGCCAACACACCGAGGCCATCCTCAAAGAATTGGGAGTTGCACGATGAGCGACACGACATGGACGGGCACAGCGGCGCTGGCCGCGTTTGCCGCTCGGCTCGAAGCCAAAGACATTCCTGCGCCTGTGCTTCGCAAAACCGAAGACCTGTTGGTCGACTGGTTTGGCTCAGCTGTGGCAGGCAAGGGTGCTCGCGCGGTGGAGACCTTGGCTCAATTTGTGATGGACATGGGGCCTGCCAGTGGCCCCTCAGAAATTTTGTTCAACCGCCGTTTTTCATCGCCTTACATGGCCGCCATGGCCAACGCCGCAGCCTCGCATGTGGTGGAACAGGACGATGTGCACAACGGCTCGGTGTTTCATCCCGCCACCGTGGTGTTTTCGCCTGCGTTGGCAGTGGCGCAAGCCATAGGCGCCAATGGCGAAGATTTTTTGGTCGCGTGCGTGGCGGGCTACGAAGTGGGCATTCGTGTGGGCGAGTTTTTGGGGCGTTCACACTACCGAATTTTTCACACCACGGGCACAGCCGGTGGTGTGGCTGCTGCGGCTGCCGTGGGCCGCTTGCTCAAACTCACGCCTGAGCAGATGAACCATGCCTTTGGTTCTGCGGGCACACAAGCTGCAGGCCTGTGGGAGTTTTTGCGCGACGCCGCAGACTCCAAACAATTGCACACCGCCCACGCCGCAGGCACGGGCTTGATGTCAGCCTATTTGGCCAAGCAAGGCTTCACAGGTGCCAAGTGCATTTTGGAAGGTGCGCAAGGCATGGCGGTAGGCATGTCCACCGACGCCGATGTGCGCAAGCTGACCGATGGCTTGGGTACGCGTTGGGCCACCGTAGAAACTTCTTTCAAGTACCACGCCTCTTGCCGACACACCCACCCAGCAGCAGACGCTTTGTTGCAAGTGGTGAAGGCACACCACCTCAAGTTGAGCGAGATTGCGAAAGTGGTGACCCACGTGCACCAAGGTGCCATTGACGTGTTGGGCCCTGTGGTGGACCCCAGCACCGTGCACCAAAGCAAATTCAGCATGGGCACCGTGTTGGCGCTGGTCGCGCAGTACGAGCACGCAGGGTTGGCTGAGTTTGATGCACATTTCAAAGATGCAGCCATCGTCGCTTTGCGAGACAAAGTCGAGATGGTGCTCGATGCTGAAGTGGACACGGCCTATCCACAACGCTGGATTGGCAAAGTCACGGTCACCACCACCGATGGCCGTGTGTTGCAGGGCCGTGTGGACGAGCCCAAAGGGGACCCCGGCAACACCTTGTCGCGTGAGGAAATTGAATCCAAAGCCATTCGATTGGCCACCTACAGCCAGTCGGCGACAGAAGCAGAAATGCGTGCGGTCATCGCCAAGTTGTGGGCCTTGGCCCAAGCCCCTCGTGTGGAGGCATGGTTGGCATGACGCATCCCCTGTCTTTTGCACAAGCATTTTTGTTTGTGCCCGCCAACCGACCCGACCGATTTGCGAAGTCGTTGGCTACCCGCGCGCATGCGGTGATTGTTGATTTGGAAGATGCCGTGCCGTTGTCTGACAAGGATGCGGCGCGTGATGCGATTCGACGCGATCTAGCGCCTTGGCTGCAGCAATGCCCCGAGCGCATTGTGGTGCGTGTGAATGCTTGTGGCACACCGTTTTTAGAAGACGACTTGCGCTTGATGGACGAGCTGGGCATTCGGCACATCATGTTGCCCAAAACCGAGTCGTACGAGCAGTTGTCGTCGGTGGTCAATGCGGTGTCTTTCTCGCCAGTGTTGATTCCCATGATTGAAAGCGCCAAAGGGGTTGACCAAGTGAAGGCGATTGCATCGCATCCCAACACCTTGCGTTTGTCCTTGGGCAATATTGATTTGCAGTTCAGTTTCGGTTTGCAGTGTGGCCCCGACGAGTTGGAGTTGTTGCCCGTGCGCCATCAAATTTTGTTGGCCAGTCGCTTGCATGAAATTGCAGTGCCCATCGATGGAGTGACGGTGCAAATTGAGTCTGACACCCAGCTGCAGGCCGATATCACTCGGGCCAAGCGCTTGGGTTTTCAGGCCAAGTTGTGCATCCACCCCAAACAAGTGGATGCCGTCTTACAAGGTTTTCAACCCACCACACAAGAAATTGAACAGGCCCAAGCGGTCGTGGCGGCAGACAAGGCTGCCAACGGCGGTGTGGTGCAACTCAATGGAAAGATGGTCGATCGCCCCGTGGTGATGTTGGCCAAGTTTGTTCTTCAAAAGGCAGGTTTGCAATGAATTTAGATACCTTACTTTTGGGTGTCGCAGATGGCGTGTCTTACGCCAGTTTGCTGTTTCTCATGTCTCTGGGTTTGACTCTCATCTTTGGTGTGTTGGGTGTGCTCAACATTGCCCACGGCAGCTTGTATGCCTTTGGGGGTTACACGGCGGCGAGCATCACCAGCTTCGTGATGCGTCACGATTTGGCTAGCACGCCGATGTTGTTCGCGGTGTTGCTATTGGCTGCGGTGATCGTGGGGGTGGTGATGGGTTTGGTGTTGGAAGTGGGCTTGTTGCGCTATTTTCAAAACAAAGATCCAGTGCTGCAGTTGCTCGTGACCTTTGCCGCCTTTGTGATTTTTGAAGATTTACAAAAACTCATTTGGGGCACCTCACCGTATTCGGCGGGGGAGTTGGTCACACGCTTGGGAACCATCGAGGTGTTCAATGTGACGTACACCACCTATCAAGTGTTGGTCATTCCTTGCATTGCCTTGATCAGCTACTTGGGTTTGAATTTCTTTTTGAAGAAAACATCGTTGGGCAAACAAACCGTGGCCATCACGCACCACCGCGAAGTGGCCACAGCCTTGGGTATCAACGCCAAAAAAATTGCCACCTTGGTGTTTGTGTTGGGCGCGGTGTTTGGTGCCTTGGGTGGTGCATTGGCGGTGCCGGTGTCATCGCTGTCTCCCGGCATTGGCGCCGAAATGATCGTAGTGTCTTTCACTGTGGTGGCCACAGCAGGGTTGGGGCAGGTGACGGGGGCACTCATCACCTCTTTGATGATTGGTTTGGCCCGTTCGATGGCGGTGTATGTCGCGCCTGAGTTTGAAGTGGCCATGCCCTACATCATCATGTTGGGCGTGTTGTTGCTGCGTCCTAACGGTTTATTCACAGTAGCGCAAGCACGGAGAATTTGATGCGATTCGGAATTTTTTCTATGGCGCTGGCCTTGGGCCTGATGGCGATAGGTTTGTTTTTTCCTTGGATGAAAACCATTGGCATTCTGGGGCTGTGTTATGGCTTGGCATCGCTAGGTGTGGCCTTGCCCGCACGAGCGGGGCAGGTGTCTTTTGGTCACGCCATGTTTGCATGCGTGTCGGCCTATGCGGTGGCATTCATTGCCAAAGCATTCCCTCATTGGGATGGGGTGGTGCTGATTGCTCTGGGGGTGAGCGTGTCCACGCTCTTTGCCGCACTTTTGGGCTTGTTCATGGTGCGCTACCGCGGCATCTTTTTTGGCATGCTCAATTTGGCGGTCAGCATGGTGATCGTGGCTTTGCTGGGCAAGCTGTATGCACTCACGGGTGGGTCTGACGGTATTCGTGTCGATCGCCCCACGTTCTTTGGCTTGGTGACCGAACGCAGTGAGTTTGAAACCATCTTGCTGGGCTTCATGCTGTTGGTGTCTTTGGGGTGTGGTTGGTTTTACCAACGATTCATTCACTCGGCATCGGGTGAGGCGTTGTCGGGTCTGAAAACCAATGAAACCCGTTTGGAGTATTTGGGCTTATCTGCACACCGAGTGTTGTGGGTGGGTTATGTCATTTCAGGATTCTTCTTGAGTTTGGCGGGCGCTGTGTTTGCACTGGCCCAGGGCTTGGTCACGCCAGACATGGGCTCTTGGACGCGCTCAGGTGAGTTTGTGTTCATCATGATCTTGGGAGGTATCAACCACGCTTTAGGGGCCTTTGTGGGTGCCGGTATTTTTGAATTGGTCAAGTTGGCTGCCTCGGCTTATATGGCCGGTGTGTGGCAGTTGTTGCTTGGTGTAACGCTGCTGGTGGTCATCGTGGTGGCGCCTGAAGGAATCATTGGGGCGCTGGAAAAAAGAAAGTCAAAAAAGCAAGGAGACCCAGCATGAGTCAACCCATCTTGAGTGCGAAAGATGTGTGTCTTTCGTTTGGTGGCGTCGTGGCGGCTGACCACATTCATTTCGAACTGTACGAAGGTGAACGCTTGGCCGTGATCGGGCAAAACGGCGCAGGAAAAACCACCTTCATCAACATCTGCACGGGTTATTTGCAACCCAATTCAGGACAGATTTATTTCAATGGCAAAGAGATCACAGGCAAATCGCCTCGCGACATCGTGCGATTGGGTATGGGGCGTTCGTTTCAGTTGCCGCAATTGTTTGTGGATCACACCGTTCAACAGTGTTTAGAAATTGCAGCGGCTGCACGTGGTGGGCGTTTGTCTTGGCTTACCCCGCTGTCGCAGTCGGTGTCAGAGCGTGAAGTTCTGGAAACCATGGAGTTGGTGGGCTTGCGCGACAAAGCACATGAAATTTCTGGCTCGCTGCCTGAAGGCCATAAGAAGTTGTTGGACGTGGCGATGGCATTGATGCTGCGCCCCAAGCTCATCATCATGGACGAGCCCACCAGTGGTGTGTCATCCGAAGACAAGCATGGGCTGATGGCGCTCATCATGCAAGCACTAGATGAACGCAAAGTCACCAGCTGGTTTGTCGAGCATGACGTGGACATCGTGTCGCAGTACGCCACGCGCGTGGCGGCTTGGATCTCTGGACAAATTGCCGCCGATGGTTCACCAAGCGAGGTGTTGAATAACCCTCAAATCAAAAAAGAAGTGTTGGGAGACACGTCATGCTGACGATTGAAAACCTGTCTGTGTCTTTGGCCGGTTCACCCGTGTTACGGGCTTTGTCTTTGGTCGTTCATGCGGGCACGACCACAGCGGTGGTGGGACGCAATGGCGCTGGCAAGACGACGTTGCTGCGCAGCATCATGGGGCTGGTCACTCCCAGCCGTGGCGTGATTCATTTGGATGATCACAACCTCACCTTGTCTCCCGCGCATGAGCGCACCCGTGTTGGCATTGGCTATGCACCTGAAGACCGTGTGATCTTTCCCACGTTGTCGGTCGAAGAAAACCTGCGACTGCCCTGCGATGTGTTGGGTTTGAGTGAGCCAGAAATGCAAGAGCGCTTAAGCCATGTGCTGGATGTGGTGCCACAACTCAAGCCCATGCTGTCACGCTCAGGCGCAGCGCTGTCAGGCGGCCAAGGAAAGATGGTGGCTTTAGGACGCGCTTTGATGGTGGGTCAAAGCCTTGTTTTGTTAGACGAACCTTTTCAAGGTTTGGCGCCTGCTTTGGCGTTGCAATACGCCGAGGCACTGGCCCGTTTGCGTCAATCACGTCCTGATTTGGCCGTGATCATCACCGAATCGAATGCCGCGTTGCTGACCGACATTCCGAATCAAATTTTGACGATTGAGCGTGGCTCTTTCGTTGAGTCTTTAACCCATTGAACCAAGACAGAGGAAATTAACATGGCAAAAATGTTCATTCATGGTGAATCCGTGAACGCTGTTTCAGGCAAAGTGCTCGACGTGCTTTCGCCTGTGGACGGCAAGAAATTCGACGAAATTCCACGCGGCGACAAAGCCGATGTGGACTTGGCGGTGAAGGCCGCCACCCAAGCACTAGACGGCGCTTGGGGCAAGATGACCGCGTTGGAGCGCGGTCGTTTGCTGATGAAGCTGGGCGAAAAAGTGTTGGAGCATCACGCCGAGTTGGCATTGCTAGAAGCGCGTGATACGGGCAAGCCCATGGCCACCGCGAATGCCGACATCACGGTGTTGGCGCGTTACTTCGAGTTTTATGGCTCGGGCGCCGACAAAATTCATGGCGAAGTGATTCCGTTTTTGAATGGCTACAACGTGTCCGTGGTGCGCGAGTCTTTGGGCGTGACCGCACACATCATTCCTTGGAATTACCCTGCACAAATGTTGGGCCGCAGCATTGCCCCTGCTTTGGCGATGGGCAATGCGGTGGTGGTTAAGCCTGCGGAGGATGCTTGCTTGTCACCCATTCGCGTGGCGGAGTTGGCGCGTGAGGTGGGCTTCCCACCCGGTGCGATCAACATCGTGACCGGTTTGGGCGAAGAGGCGGGAGCGCATTTGTCGCAGCACCCAGGCATCAACTTCATTTCATTCACGGGCTCCAACGAAGTCGGCATCTTGATTCAACAAGCAGCAGCCAAGAACGTGATCAAGTGTGTGTTGGAGTTGGGGGGCAAGTCGCCCCATGTGGTGTTTGACGATGTTGATTTGGACCGTGCGGTGCCGATCATCACGCGCGGCATCATCGCCAACACGGGACAGACGTGCACAGCGGGCAGCCGTTTGATTGTGCAAAAAGGCATCTACCCTGAAATGATGGAACGCTTGGCTAAGCAGTTTTCTCAAATCAAAGTGGGCACACCGGAGATGAATTTGGACTGCGGTCCTGTGGTCAATTTGGCACAGCAGCAGCGCGTGCGCCATTACTTGGCCGAGGCACACAAGTCGGGTATTCCTGTGTTGGCGCAAGGCACTTTGTCTAGCGGTTTGCCGTCAGAGGGCTATTACGTTACACCCACGCTGCTGGGCGATGTGCCCCCCAATCACTGTGTCGCACAAGATGAAATTTTTGGCCCCGTGTTGGCAGCGATGTCTTTCGATACAGAAGAAGACGGCATTCGTTTGGCCAACAGCACCGACTACGGCCTGATGGCCGCCGTGTGGACTGAGAACGGTGGTCGTCAACAGCGCGTGTCCAAAGCCATCAAGGCAGGGCAGGTCTACATCAATGGGTTTGGCGCAGGCGGTGGCGTAGAGCTGCCCTTTGGCGGCGTCAAACGCAGCGGACATGGCCGTGAGAAAGGCTTCATGGCGCTGGAAGAGGTGAGCACCACCAAAACAGTCATCAACTATCACGGATAAATCAAGGAGATCAACATGGGTAAGTTAAGCAATCAAGTGGCCATCGTCACCGGTGCGGGCGGTGGTTTTGGTGAGGGTATTGCCGCGTTGTATGTGCAAGAGGGCGCCAAAGTAGTGGTGGCTGACATTCGTGAAGATGCGGCTAAAAGTGTGGCGACGCGCTTAGGTCCGAATGCCAGTGCTTTTGTGTGCGATGTGGCCAATGGCGCCAGCGTGCAAGCCTTGGTGGACTACACACTTCAAACGTTTGGCGCGGTCAACATTGTGGTGAACAACGCTGGCGTCACGCATGTGAACAAGCCCATGCTCGACGTCACAGAAGCCGAGTTTGACCGTGTTTACAGCATCAACGTGAAATCGATTTTCAACATGGCCCATGCTGTGGTGCCCGTGATGCGCAAGCAGGGCTGTGGTGTGATTTTGAACGTGGGCTCGGTGGCTGGCATTCGCCCACGCCCTGGCTTGACTTGGTACAACGGCTCCAAAGCTGCCGTGAACATCTTGTCCAAATCCATGGCCGTGGAGTTAGGCCCAGACAAGATTCGCGTCAATGCCATTTGCCCTGTGATGGGCGAGACCGGGATGTTCACGCAATTCATGGGCTTGCCAGATACCCCTGAAAACCGTGCGAAATTTTTGGGTTCGATTCCGTTGGGTCGTTTCGCACAACCCAGCGATGTGGCGGCGGCAGCCTTGTTCTTGGCGAGCCCAGAGGCCGAATTCTTCACCGGTGTGGAGTTGCCAGTCGATGGCGGTCGCACCGTTTGATGATGTGTGTGTTGAGCAATGACAAAAGGAGACAAATCATGACATTTAAATTCGCAAAAAAAGCAACGCTGTTGGTCAGCGCCATGGCGTTGGCAGGGATGGCTTGGGCGCAGCAAAAACCGACTGAGTTGAAGGTGGGGATCACCACCTTCATGTCGGGGCCTGCTTCGGTGTTTGGTGTACCAGCCAAAGCCGCTGCTGAAATTTTGATTGATGAACTCAATGCCCAAGGCGGTATTGCCGGCGTGAAAGTTTCGCCCGTGTTCATTGACGAAGGTTTGGGCGGTGACAAGCTGTTGTCTGAATACCGTCGCGTGGTGCAAGACCAAGGTGTGCGCAATATGTTCTCGGCTATTTCCAGTGGTAACTGCAATATCGTGGCGCCTGTGGCCGAGGATTTGAAAGTGCTCAACCTCATGTGGGACTGTGGCACCGAGAGGTTGTTGGAAGAGAAGAAGTTCCGCTATGTCGTGCGTACACAAGCCAATGCCACCACAGAGATGGTGGCCACGGTGATTTACTTACTCAAGACCAATCCCAACTTCAAAACCATTGCGGTGGTCAACCAAGACTACGCATGGGGTCGTGATTCATGGGAAATTTTCCGCAACACGCTGATGGCTTTGAAGCCTGATGTGCAGGTGGTGGGTGAATTTTTCCCCAAGTTCGGCGCACCTGACTTCTCGACCGAAGTGTCGCGTTTGTCGGCTTTGAAACCAGACGTCATCTTGTCCACATCGTGGGGCGGTGACTTGGATACCTTTGTGCGTCAGTCGGCACAACGTGGTTTGTTCAAGCAGTCGAAGTTTGTTTTGCCTTTGGCCGAAAGCTCGCTGGAGCGTTTGGGTACCACCTTGCCTGACGGCGTGATTGTGGGCGCGCGTGGTGACCACTACTTCTTGCACCCTGAAACCAAAGATGATGCCAAGCACAAGCAGTTTGTGCAAAAGTTCAAAGCCAAGACTGACAGCTATCCCATCTACTCGGTCTACCACATGGCTCAAGCTGTGGCAGGTTTGAAGGCCGGCTACGAAGCCGCCATGAAAGCCAACGGTGGCAAGTGGCCCAGCACTGAAGAAGTGGCTGATGCGATGCACAGCATTGAATTCAAAGGCTTTGGCCGTCCTGTGAAGATGCGTGCCGATGGACAAGGCTTGGAAGACCAGTTACTCGGTGTCACGAAGAAGACGGCCAAATACCCCTTCCCAGTGATGGACCAAATGATGATCATTCCAGCCGATGTGGCCACCACCCCTGTGGGTCAAAAGTCGCCTCAATGGGTGAAATCAGTGAAGACCGACATCTTGCAGACCAAGGTGAAAACCTACTCTGCTAACTAACGTTTGAAATCGAGACCATCATGAAAATCAGAGCAGCAGTCCTGAATGCGATGGGTGCACAAGCCCCATTTGCCAAAAGTCAACCTTTGACGATTGAAGAGTTAGAGCTGAAAGACCCCGGCCCGGGCGAGGTCTTGATCAAACTCAAAGCAGCCGGGCTATGCCACTCTGATTTATCGGTCATCACAGGCGTTCGACCCCGCCCTACGCCAATGGCTTTGGGCCATGAAGCCTCTGGGGTGGTGGTCAGCTTAGGCGAGGGCGTGCACGATTTGAAGGTGGGTGACTTGGTGGCCATGGTGTTTGTGCCCAGTTGTGGCGCCTGCCCCATGTGCGGAGAAGGGCGTCCCGCTTTGTGCGAACCTGGTGCCAAGGCGAACACCGAAGGCACATTGCTCAGTGGTGCCCGCCGCTTGTATGGTTTTGGTGGCAAACCTGTGAACCACCACGTGGGCGTGTCTGCGTTTGCCGATCACGCGGTGGTGTCGCGCCGTTCATGCGTGAAGATTGAAGCAGATATCGACCCGATTGAAGCGGCCTTGTTTGGCTGTGCGGTGTTGACGGGCGCGGGCGCGGTGATCAACACCGCAGGCGTGAGAGCCGGTCAAACCACGGCCATCGTGGGTTTGGGAGGGGTGGGATTTTGTGCGGTGTTAGCCGCGATTGCGTCGGGCGCACGCCAAGTGATTGCGGTGGATTTGCACGAGAGCAAATTGGAGATGGCGAAAAGTTTAGGTGCGACGGCGGTGTTCAATGCCAAAGATCCAGAGTTGCTGGACAAGATCAAAGCACTGACCAAAGGCGGTGTGGATTTTGCGTTTGAGTTCGCGGGTTCGGTGCATGCCATGGAGTCTGCCTACCGCATGACGCGTCGAGGTGGCACCACCGTGACAGCCAGTTTGCCGCCGCCCGGTGATGCTTGGGGGCTGCAGCATGTCAATCTGGTGGCTGAGGAGCGAACTGTCAAAGGCAGTTATGTGGGCTCATGCATTCCAGAACGCGACGTCCCACGTTATGTGGACTTGTATTTGGCTGGCAAGCTGCCCATCAACAAACTGATGGGCGAGCGCTTGAAGTTAGAGCAAATCAACGAGGGCTTTGACCGTTTGAACACGGGCGAGGCGATGCGTGATTTGATCGTGTTTGATTGACCTGTTGCGGCACAGAATGCATTCATAAAAAGGAGACAAACATGCAACACATGAAAAAACTTTGGCTACTGGCCGCATCTGCCCTGATGAGCGTGGCCTACGCACAAACGCCGAGCAAAGCTGAGCCAACGAGCAACTACCCTGACAAGTCCATCACGTTGGTGGTGCCGTTTGCAGCGGGTGGGCCCACCGATGTGGTGGCACGCATGATCGCGATTCCGATGGGCAAGTCATTGGGGCAGCCGGTGATTGTTGAAAACGTCAATGGAGCAGGTGGCACCATCGGTGCGACGAAAGTGGCACGTGCAGCCCCCAATGGGTACACCCTCTTTTTGCATCACATGGGCATGTCCACCGCGCCTGCGCTGTACAACAAGCTCAACTTCGACCCGTTGACAGACTTTGAATACATCGGCCAAGTGCTGGATGTGCCGATGACACTGATTGCTCGCAAAGACATTCCTGCCACCAACTTGCAAGAGTTGATTGCGTATATCAAAGCCAATGAAAACAAAGTGTCTTTAGCGGATGCTGGGTTAGGTGCTGTTTCCAACTTGTGTGGCTTGATGTTCAAGAGTGCCATTGGCGTGAACATCAACACCATTCCCTACAAAGGAACAGGCCCTGCGATGAATGATTTGTTGGGTGGTCAGGTGGACATCTTGTGTGACCAAACCACACAAACGGTGCCCATGATCAAAGATGGCCGAGTCAAGGTTTTTGGCGTCACCACCTTGAAGCGATTGGCCGCATTGCCCAACATTCCCACCTTGGACGAGCAAGGTCTCAAAGGGTTTGAGGTCAAGGTGTGGCATGGCATGTATGCCCCTAAAGGGACGCCTGCGCCAGTCTTGAAAAAACTTAACACTGCTTTGCGTTTTGCTATGGCCGACACTATGGTGAAACAACGTTTGGCTGATTTGAGCTCGGACATTCCAACGCCAGACAAGATGACGTCTGATGGTTTGAAAGATCACCTCAAGTTGGAAATCAACAAATGGGGCCCCATCATTCGCAAGGCGGGTGTTTCGGCAGACTAAGGTCTGGCCGTTTTGGGCTTGAAGTCGCAATAAGCTGATACCGCGCATTGCCAGCACAGGGGCTTGCGTGCTTGGCACACATAGCGCCCATGCAAGATGAGCCAGTGGTGTGCGTCTACCAAGTACTGAGGCGGAATGCGCTTCATCAGTTGCATTTCCACCGCCAGTGGCGTTTTGCCGGGGGCCAAGCCCGTGCGGTTGCCCACGCGAAAAATATGGGTGTCCACTGCCATAGTGGGCTCACCAAAAGCAACGTTCAGCACCACGTTGGCAGTTTTGCGCCCGACACCGGGCAGGGCTTCTAGTGCCTCACGCGTGCGGGGAACTACGCCTTGATGTTGATCCACCAAGATGCGGCAGGTTTGCATCAGGTGCTTGGCTTTGCTGTGGTACAGGCCAATCGTCTTGATGTAGCCCTCAAGGCCTTCTAAGTCAAGGTCCAAAATTTGTTGCGGCGTGTTGGCCACGGGGAACAGCTGGCGCGTGGCCTTGTTCACCCCCACATCGGTGGCTTGGGCACTCAGCAGTACGGCGGCTAACAACTCGAACACGCTGGTATATTCCAACTCGGTATTGGGCTGCGGATTGGCTGCTTTCAGCGTCGCAAAAAAAGGCTCAATGTGCTGTGTTTTCATCTGACCATTATTCCCCACCATGCCTTCATCTATGCAGTTTGCCGACCGCCTCAACAACGTTGAAACCTCCGCCATTCGTGAACTGTTCAAACTGCTGGGCAAGCCCGGCATCATCAGCTTTGCAGGCGGCTTTCCAGACAGCGCCATGTTTGACGTGGACGGTATTCGCGCAGCCAGTGACGCCGCATTGACCCAAGAGCCAGGCGCGGCCCTGCAATACGGCGCGACCGAGGGCTATCAACCACTGCGCGAACAGCTCGCCGCTTTCATGGCCAGCAAAGGTGTGAAGGGCTTAGACGCCAACGGCCTCATCGTCACCACCGGCAGCCAACAAGCGTTGGACCTGATTGCCAAGACCTTGCTCAACCCCGGCGACGTGGCTTTGGTGGAGGGCCCCACGTTTTTGGCCACCATTCAGTGCTTCCGTTTGTACGGCCCGCAAGTGGTGGGCGTGCCCATCGACGCGCAGGGCGTGCAAGTGGACAAGCTCGAAGAAATGATGGTGCAACACAAGCCAAAGCTCGTGTACCTCATTCCCACTTTTGGCAACCCCAGCGGTGCCACGCTCAGCCTAGAGCGCCGTTTGCGCGTGCTCGAACTCGCGGTGAAATACAAAACCGTGGTGGTCGAAGACGACCCCTATGGCGACCTGTACTTTGGCGAGGCACCGCCACCCTCGTTGCTCGCCTTGAGCGACCAAGTGCCCGGTAGCCGTGAGTGGCTGATTCACTGCGGCTCGCTCAGCAAAGTGTTGTCGCCCGGCCTGCGCGTGGGCTGGATGATTGCTCCGCCTGAGCTGTTGGCCCGCGCCACCATGTGCAAGCAGTTCAGCGATGCACACACCTCCACCTTCGCGCAAGCCACCGCCGCGCACTACCTCAAGGCAGGCCGCATGCCCGCCACCTTGGCGCATGTGCGCAGCGTGTACGCCGAGCGTGCGCAGGCCATGGGCGACGCCTTGAAGCGTGAGCTGGGCGATGCCTTGACCTTCACCCAGCCACAAGGCGGCTTGTTCTTCTGGGCCAACCTCACCGGCGCAGACAGCAAAGTGAAAGACGGCAGCGAGCTGGCCAAACGCGCCATTGAAAAAGGCGTGGCCTTTGTACCGGGCGCGCCGTTCTTTGCAAGCAACCCAGACACATCAGCGATTCGTTTGAGCTTTGCGACGGCGGATGTGGAGAAGATCAAAGAGGGCATTGCGCGGTTGGGGCAGGCGTTGTAAAGCGGCTCAACACTTCGATGCGACTGGCTTAATCAGATGCACCAAGATCAAATTTTCCGAGCTGAGAGAACGTTGCCGTTCTCGCCTCAAGCGGTTTACAACGCGTTCTCTTCGGCAGAGCTGTTAGCGAGTTGGTGGGGGCCTGAAGGCTTTACCAATGCGTTTGAAACTTTTGAATTTCAGGTGGGTGGCCGCTGGAACTTTGTGATGGTGGGGCCTGATGGTGCGCGTTACCTCAACCAAAGTGTCTTCACAGCACTTGAGCCTGCATCGCGTGTTGTGATTCGTCACGACTGTGAGCCATTTTTTACGCTCACCGTGCAGCTGAGAGAAGTTGCAGAAGGCACGCATGTGTTGTGGGAGCAGGTGTTTGACGATGTGCAAATTGCCCGAGCCGTTCGCGCACGCGTTGGGCCTGCCAATGAACAGAACTTAGATCGACTGACACGCACGCTTGAACGTCATGCGATTTAACGCATTCTGATTCAGCTCTTTTCCTGACGGCTTAAAACAGCCATCACACGATACCAGCCAGCTTCTGCCTCGGGCCCCGCCTCCTCAAACACAGCTTGCAGTTGCGCCATTTGCGTACCCGTGAGTTGTGCTTCTAGCTGTTGCCCGACGCGTGTGAGCACGAGTTGTCTCACGCGACGATCATGCGCCGCCGTTGCCATTGCCACCAAACCCATTTCAATCAATTGGCGCAAGGGCGCATTCAGAGCTTGCTTGCTCACATTCAACGTGGACAGCAAGGCGTTGACCGTTGTATTTGGGCTTCGCCCTACGAAGTACAAGATGCGGTGGTGCACGCGCCCGAGGCCTTTCTTTTCCAGAATTCGGTCAGGCTGCTCGGTGATCGCGCGATAGCCGAAGTAGAGCTGTTCGATGGCTTCTCGGGTAGAGGTGTTATTTAGGTCAACCATATTGACATGATAGCGTGGCCGTGATTATGATCAATACGTCAATGTCATTGACGTTTATGAAAGGAATGTCATGCCCGCTCATTTTTCAACCCGTGTCAACGATTTGCACGCTTCGCCCATTCGCGAGATCTTGTCTGTCATTGATCGCCCCGGCATGATTTCGTTTGCGGGTGGCTTGCCTTCGGTCGATAGTTTTCCGCAGTTCAGTCTTGAAGGCATGCCGCTGGAAACTTTGCAGTACGGGCCCAGCGAAGGTGAGTGGGCTTTACGCGAGCAAATTGCACAAGAGTTGTTGACGCAAGGCTTGTTGTGCACACCCGAACAAGTGTTGGTGTTGTCTGGCTCGCAACAAGGCATTGATTTGGTGGCCAAACTTTTCATCGATCAGGGCACAACGGTCGCGGTGGAGTCGCCCACTTACTTGGCCGCGTTGCAAGTGTTTCGATTCTTTGGCGCACGCTTTGCGCCCTACGACGCTGATGCTGTGGACGCGCAGCAATGGTTGCGCGAGAAGCCCGCCTTTGCCTATGCCATTCCCACGTTTCAAAATCCAACCGGTCGGTGTCTGAGTACGGCTGCCCGAGACGCGTTGGCGAGTGCTTGCGATGCGGCGAATGTGCCCTTGTTTGAAGATGACCCTTACCGCGATTTGGTCTACGACGACTGTGACCGCAGCCCCTTGTGTGCGCGGCTTCGCAAGGCCCCTTGGATTTACCAAGGTTCGTTTTCAAAGAGCTTGGCGCCTGGCTTGAGGCTGGGGTATTTGGTGGCCTCGCCAGAGTTTTTGCCGTATCTGACACGACTCAAGCAGGCTGCCGATTTGCACAGCAATCGCATGAGTCAGTGGTTGGTGTTGCAGCAGTTGCGTGACCCTCAACGTCATGAACGATTGACTGCTTTGGCGCAAACGTATCGGCAGTGTCGGGACGCATTTGACGCTGCGTTGAAACGGCATGTGGGTTCGTTGGCCACTTGGCAAATTCCTGCGGGTGGATTGTTCTTTTGGCTCACCTTGAATCAAAAGTTAGATACCCGTTTGCTCTTGGCTGAGGCCATCGAAGCAGGCGTGGCCTTCATGCCCGGCGAGCCGTTCATGCCCATGGAAACCCAAGGCATAGGTCAGCTACGTTTGAATTTCAGTCACGCCAGCGAGGCTCAGGCCGAACGTGGATTGGCCGCACTGGCCACGTTGATTAGAAAACACATGTCTTGAAAACAAAAAAACTGCTCACACGAGCAGCCTTTTTGCATTGAGGCAGTTTTGGTCCTAGCCAGTCACTGCCTGATAAGCCGCGGCATCCATCAACCCATCCAACTCGGCAGGCGTGCTGAGTTTGACTTTGTAAAACCAGCCCGCACCCTCGGGGTCGCTGTTGGCCAATGAAGGGTCAGCCCGCAAGGCTTCGTTTTGTTCGAGGATTTCCACACTCGCGGGCATGTGCACGTCGGCGGCGGCTTTGACCGACTCGACCACACCGGCCACGGTGCCTTGTGCAAAGGTTTTGCCGACTTCTGCGAAGTCAACAAACACGATGTCGCCCAGCGTGTCTTGTGCGTGTTGGGTGATGCCCACCCAAGCGGTGTCGCCTTCAATGCGCACCCAGGTGTGTTCTGCGTGATATTTGTTCATAGTCTTTACATGCCGCTGTAGTTGGGGCCGCCACCGCCTTCAGGCGTGACCCACACGATGTTTTGTGTGGGGTCTTTGATGTCGCAGGTTTTGCAATGCACGCAGTTTTGCGCGTTGATTTGCAAGCGGTCGGTGTTGTCGTCGTTCTTCACAAACTCGTACACACCGGCGGGGCAATAGCGGCTCTCGGGGCCTGCGTAGGTGGTGAGGTTGATGTTGACGGGCACTGACGCATCTTTGAGTGTCAAGTGCGCGGGTTGGTTTTCTTCGTGGTTGGTGTTGCTGATGAACACGCTGCTCAAGCGATCAAACGTGAGTTTGCCGTCAGGCTTGGGGTAGGTGATTTGGGCGTGCTGTGCGGCAGGCTCCAAGTTCACATGGTCGGGCTTGCTGCCGTGCAGCGTCCAAGGTGGGGTGTCGATGCCGAGCTTGGGCAGCAGCCATTGCTCGATGCCGGTCATCACCGTGCCGACCAACATGCCTTTTTTGAACCATAGCTTGAAGTTGCGGTACTGGTTGAGTTCTTTGCTCAGCCAGCTCTTCTCGAACGCGGCGGGGTAGGCGCTCAGCTCATCGTTGGCGCGTCCTGCAGACACAGCTTCATAGGCGGCATCAGCGGCCAACATGCCGCTCTTGATGGCGGCGTGGCTGCCTTTGATGCGGGCGGCGTTCAAGTAGCCTGCGTCGCAACCAATCAATGCGCCACCGGGGAACACGGTTTTGGGCAAGGCTTGTGGCGTGCCGTTGTTGATGGCGCGTGCGCCGTAGCCAATGCGCTTGGCGCCTTCAAGGTGGGCTGCGATGGCTGGGTGTGTTTTCCAGCGTTGCATTTCTTCAAAGGGGCTGAGCCAAGGGTTTTTGTAGTCGAGGCCGAGCACAAAACCGAGGGTGACTTTGTTGTCTTCGAGGTGATACAAAAAGCCGCCACCAAACGCGTCGTCTTGCATGGGCCAGCCAGAGGTGTGCACCACCAAGCCGGGCTTGGCTTTGGATGGGTCGACTTCCCACAGCTCTTTGACGCCGATGGCAAAGCTTTGTGGGTCGCGGCCCGCGGCTAAGTTGTATTTGGCAATGACTTGTTTGCCCAAGTGACCACGTGCACCTTCGGCGAAGATGGTGTACTTGGCGTGCAGCTCCATGCCGAGCTGGAAGTTGTCGGTGGGTTCACCGTCTTTGCCGATGCCGAGGTTGCCAGTGGCGACGCCTTTGACACTGCCATCGTCGTTGTAAAGCACTTCAGCCGCGGTAAAGCCTGGGAAGATTTCCACGCCGAGTGATTCAGCGTGCGCCGCCATCCACTTCACCACGTTGCCGAGCGCCACCACATAGCAGCCGTCGTTGTGGAAGTTGCGTGGCAGCAACCAATCGGGCGTGCGCTTGGAACTTGTTTCACTGAGGAAGAGCACATCGTCGCCCGTGACTTCTTGGTTCAGCGGGCAGCCGAGTTCTTTCCAGTTGGGGATGAGCTCGTTCATGGCCTTGGGGTCCATCACCGCGCCCGACAAAATGTGGGCACCAGGCTCTGAGCCTTTTTCCAGCACCACCACCGAAACGTCGTTGCCTTTTTCAGCCGCGAGTTGTTTGATGCGGATGGCCGTGGCCAAACCACCGGGGCCGCCGCCGATGACGACCACGTCGTATTCCATGGCTTCGCGTGGGCCGAACTGGGCGAGGATATCTTCTTGTGTCATGTGTTTTGTCTCAGTCTGTTGTCAGAGGTGAGACAGATTTTAGGGCCTGTCACAGATGCACTTGTCATAATGAATTGACACAACAACGAGGAGGCGTGAATGGCGTACAGCATGGATTTGTCGGGTCGGGTGGCTTTGGTCACGGGTGCCTCAAGTGGTTTGGGGGCGCAGTTTGCACGCACCTTGTCACGCGCAGGCGCAGCCGTGGTGTTGGCCAGTCGCCGTGTGGAGAAGCTCAAAGAGCTGCGCGCCGAGATTCAAGCCGAAGGCGGCGACGCCCATGTGGTGAGCTTGGATGTGACGACTTTAGGCAGCATCAAATCTGCCGTGGCCCATGTCGAGACCGAGGTGGGCAGCATTGACATTTTGGTGAACAACTCGGGCGTCAGTACCACGCAGCGCGTGCAAGACGTGACAGAAGAAGACTTTGACTTCACCTTCAACACCAATGTGAGGGGCGCGTTCTTTGTGGCGCAAGAGGTGGGCAAGCGCATGCTGGCCCGCGCCAAGGGCGCAGCGCCCGGCACCTACACAGGTGGGCGCATCATCAACATTGCCTCAGTGGCGGGCTTGCGCGTGTTGCCGCAAATTGGCCCGTACTGTATGAGCAAAGCCGCTGTCATTCAAATGACCAAGGTGCTGGCCATGGAGTGGGGGCGCTTTTGTATCAACGTGAATGCGATTTGCCCTGGTTACATCGACACTGAAATTAACCACCACCATTGGCAGACCGAGCAAGGTCAAAAGCTGGTGAGCATGTTGCCGCGCAAGCGCATTGGCCACCCGCAAGATTTAGATGCCTTGTTGGTGTTGTTGGCGAGTGCTGAGAGTTCTTTCATCAACGGGGCCATCATTTCGGCTGACGACGGGTTTGCGATATGAGATACGAAATTCCAGACAACAAAAAGCTGGTGTACGAATGCACCATTCCTATGCGCTGGGGCGATATGGACGCGATGGGGCATATCAACAACACGATTTACTTTCGGTATCTCGAAATCGCGCGCGTGGATTGGATGCACAAGTTTGATGCGGCGCCCAAGCCCGAGGGCGAAGGCCCTGTGATCGTGAATGCGTTTTGCAACTTTTACAAACAGCTCGAATATCCAGGTGATGTGTTGGTGAAGATGTACGCCAGCGACCCCGGGCGCACCACGTTTGAAACCTGGGCCACGATGGAGCAGGCAGCGAACCCCGGCGTGATTTACGCCGCAGGTGGTGCGACCACCATTTGGGTGGACTTTCCCAAGCAAAAAGCGGTGGATTTGCCTACGTGGTTGCGTGAGGTTGTCACGCCTTGATTGTTAAGGCGATGGCGAGCCCACGGCATGCCATTGGCTGCTGTGGGCTTGCAGCCAGTCGCGCATCAAGCGCGTGTCACCCAGCTGGTTGGGGTGAAAGTCTCGGCGCATATACGCCATGAAGCGCGGCGTACAACGCCACACCCAACCGTAGCGACCAAAACAAAATTGAAGAGCAGACCACCATGTGCTGGGCTTGTGCAGCGTGTGGTCGTGCCACAGGTTGTTGATGGTTTGGCGGATCACATCAGTGGTGAAGTGGATGGAGATGTACATAAACCATAGCCTGCGCTCAGTATGGCTACCGCCCAATTGTTGGTAGGCATCAAAAGCCACGGCTTTGTGTTCACACTCTTCCGCTGCGTGCCAGCGCCAAAGCGTTTGCAGAGGTGTGTCGGCGTGTTGAAGCCAATCGCTGTCTTTACCAATACTCTGCAGCGTCAGCTCACCCAACACCGATGTGAAATGCTCATAGCCCGCCGTAATGGCCAGCTCATACAAATGGCGTTTGGTGGATTGAGAGAAGAAACGTCGTGCGCGTGTTTTTCTTCTGACAATGCGTGGCCCCCAATGATTTTTTAGACCCTGTGCTTCGAGCTGGCTGTTGTACTGAGCGTGCAAATGTCGGTGGGTGGCTTCTTGACCTATAAAGCCTTTCATCGTGTCGAGAAAGATTGGGCTGCACGTAGCTGCATCAAGGTGTTGTGCGCCATTACGGACGGACTCGATGAAAAACTGTTCACCTTCTGGAAAGCTGAAAGACAGTGCGTTGTAGAAAGCGGTTAAAAAAGCATCGCCTCCGTTCCAGTGTCGACGCAAAGGCGTCGACAAATCAACGCTCAACCATCGAACGGTAAGGTGTGGCGCAGGGGCGGTGGATTGGGTGTTAGGCATGGTAGCAATGACTAATTTCCACAAAGTATCGCCTAAGCTTGTGTGACCGAAGGCGCGGTGGATGTTTCGAGTTGTGTAAGCCACAGCATGGCTGCACTGCGGTCGGCGCCGCACATTTCAGCTGCAGGTCGTAGTCCACTACAAAACGCAGGCCGCTCAGGCTTGCCAAACACTGCACAGCGCATGTCGGGCTGCAGTTGCGCACACGGCACACCTGCCGGTTTGCCATGCGGCATACCGGGCAAGGCGCTGGTGATGGAGGGCGCGATACAGCATGCGCCGCACCCGCTGCGGCATTCCATTTACTTTTGTTTGGGCACGCGACCCATCACATAAAACTCGGGGTTGGGCATCATGCCGCTGAAGCTGGCCATGCGGTTGCTTAAGCCAAAGAAGGCGGTGATGGCAGCGATGTCCCAAATGTCTTCGTCATTGAAGCCTTGGACATGCAAGAGGGCGAAGTCGGTCTCGTCTATCAAGTCGCTGTGCGCGCACACCTTCATGGCGAAGTCGAGCATGGCGCGTTGACGCGGTGTGATGTCGGCCTTGCGGTAGTTCACAGCCACTTGGTCGGCCACCAAAGGTTTTTTCTCGTAGATGCGCAAAATCGCGCCGTGTGCCACCACGCAGTACAAACAGTTGTTGGCTGCACTGGTGGTGGTGACGATCATTTCGCGGTCACCTTTGGTGAGGCTACTTTCGCGTCCCACGGACTCGGGCACCATCAACGCATCGTGATACGCAAAGAAGGCGCGCCACTCGGCAGGTCGGCGGGCGAGCGCCAGAAATACATTGGGGACGAAGCCCGCTTTTTCTTGCACCTCCAAAATCTTGGTGCGAATGTCTTCGGGCAAGTCTTTCAGCTCGGGGTGGGGGTAGCGGCTCATGTGTATGTCTCCAAGTGCTTTGTTTGGGCGATTATCCTTGGCGTTAATTTGAACCAGAGGAACTTGTATGACAGAAAAATACGCACACCCCACCGATGTTGCTTTTGAGCAGGGCTTAGCCAAGCGCACCCAAGTGATGGGTCAGTCCTTTGTGGACAAAGCTTTTGCTGGCGCAACGGATTTCACCTTACCGATGCAACACCACATTACCCGCGCTGCTTGGGGCGATACGTGGCAGCGTGAGGGTTTGGATTTGAAAACCCGCAGCCTCATCACCGTGGCCATGCTCACCGCGTTAGGCAAATCGCATGAACTCAAAGGCCATGTGCGTGGTGCATTGAACAATGGGGCCACCAAAGAGGAGTTGCAAGAAGTGTTGTTGCACGCCGCCATTTATTGTGGTGTACCTGCTGCAGTAGAAGGCTTTCGAGCAGCAGCCGAGGTGGTGGACGCCCCTAACGCCTAAGAAGCTGGTTTAGCCAACCACCAACTTGTGTACCAAGTCTGCCGTGGTGGAGGCTTTGTATTTGCGCATCAACTTCGCACGGTAAATTTCTACTGTGCGGTGGCTGATACCCAGCACTTTGCCGATTTCTTTGGAGGTCATGCCTTCCATCAAAAAGGCGGCCACTTCACGCTCACGGGCCGTCAATTCGGTGCGTACCGCACGCGTTGCACTGAGGTCTTCAAAGCTCCAAATACCAGCTTCGTGTGGGGCCGCGAGATTCAAAGCTCGGCCCGTGACATGGCACCAAAAAGGCTCTCCTTGAAAGCGTCCATCAATGCGTCGCATGATGCGGTCATCGGCATACAAGCCTTTGGCGTTCAGGCTCAGTTCAATGCGCTCACCTGTACGTTCGTATTCGTCGGCGCTGGGGTAGAGCACCTGAAAAGATTGGCCAATCAGCTGCTCACGCGTGGTGCCAAACATATCGCATACGTGTTGGTTGCAATCCACCATGCTGCGGTTGCGTGACAGCACCAGCCCAACGGGGGCAAGGTCAAAGGCTTGGCGGTAATCGATGGCGGTGGTGGATGTCATGTTTTAAAAATAGGGGGTCTATGCCTACGGAAAACTACGTATCTGATTACGTAGTATCGTAACCGCACTCTGTTGCACTTTTACTGGAGCACCCTTTGAACAAAGTTTTTCCTTCTGCTGCTGAAGCACTCAAAGACATCGTGGCCGACGGCCAACTGATGGCTGTGGGTGGTTTTGGCTTGTGTGGCATTCCTGAAGCTCTGATTGACGCCTTGCGCGACAGCGGTGTGAAGGACTTGACCGTCATTTCTAACAACGCTGGCGTGGACGGCTTTGGCTTGGGCAAGCTGCTCGAAACTCGCCAAATCAAAAAAATGATTTCCAGCTACGTGGGCGAGAACAAAGAGTTCGAGCGTCAATACCTCGCTGGCGAGTTGGAGTTGGAGTTCACGCCGCAAGGCACGCTGGCCGAAAAGCTGCGCGCAGGCGGTGCTGGCATTCCCGCCTTTTTCACCAAAACCGGTGTGGGCACCTTGGTGGCCGAAGGCAAAGAACTGCGTGATTTCGATGGCGAGACTTACGTGATGGAACGCTCGTTGGTGCCTGAAATTGCATTGATCAAAGCCGACGTGGCTGACCGCTCAGGCAACCTGCGCTTCAACATGACAGCACGCAACTTCAACCCCGCTGCTGCCACCGCTGGCAAGATTTGCGTGGTCGAGGTCGAGCGCATTGTGGCCACGGGTGAAATTGCCCCTGACGACATTCACTTGCCCGGCATTTACGTGCACCGCATCGTGCACAACCCCATGCCCGAGAAGCGCATCGAAAAGCGCACCACCCGCGATCGCAAAATCTAATGAACTTGCGGGACAGACCTTTAGCTCTGTCCCCAACTGAAAGGAACATCATGGCTTGGACTCAAGACGAAATGGCCGCACGCGCGGCAAGCGAACTGCAAGACGGTTTTTATGTGAACCTCGGTATTGGCATTCCAACGCTGGTAGCCAACCACGTGCCAGACCACGTGGAAGTGTGGCTGCAAAGCGAAAACGGCATGCTCGGCATTGGCCCGTTTCCCTATGAAGATGAAGTCGATGCCGACCTCATCAACGCAGGCAAACAAACCGTGACCACCATCAAAGGCTCAGCGATTTTTGGCAGCGACCAATCGTTCGCCATGATTCGCGGCGGCAAGATCAACCTCTCCATTCTTGGCGCGATGCAAGTGAGCGAGAAGGGCGATTTGGCCAACTGGATGATTCCCGGCAAGATGATCAAAGGCATGGGCGGCGCGATGGACTTGGTAGCGGGCGTCAAGCGCGTCATCATCTTGATGGAACACGTGGCCAAGAAAAAAGACGGCACCGAAGATTTGAAAATCTTGAAAGATTGCACCTTGCCTTTGACAGGCGTGGGCGTGGTGGACCGCATCATCACCGACCTCGCCGTGATGGACGTCGTGCCAGAAGGCCTTAAAGTGGTCGAACTGGCACCTGGTGTCACCCGTGAGTTCTTACAAAGCAAGACAGGCGTGACGCTGATTTAAACCGTTCAAGCGCCAAACAGCTTATGGGTTGTTTCGGCAATGAGCTTGCCTTGATGACGAGCCCCTTTCAAGTCGATGACTGAAGGGGCTCGTTGTCCTTGTTGGCCCGCGATGGTGGTTGCCCAATTACACGTTTTATTGCACCGCTAAAAAATAGCACGAACTACTTCCGAGGGCAGTTTGGGGGGGGTAACTGAAATGAGTTTGAGTTCCATCTATATGATCTAAATCATATGCGATTTGAGCGAAAAGCTTGACACTCCTAATTCACCAATAAGAGGAATCGGCCATCTATGTCAAAAGCGCTTTTCCAATTCGGAGAGGAATTTCCAGGTTACAGCGTGCCTGTTCTTAATGAACGTGCAGTAAGGGCCGCCGCAGGTATCTTGTTTTTCTTTGCGATGGTCACGTTCATGAACGCGATGTTGGTCGGAAATTTTCAACCCACGCGTGTATTTGTGATCGCATTCTTGATTGATTTCAGCTTGAGGATCTTCGTCAATCCAAAACTTTCACCCAGTTTGATTTTGGGTCAGTGGATGGTTCGCAAACAAGAGCCAGAGTATGTCGGGGCTCCTCAAAAACGATTTGCATGGGCGATTGGTTTCACGCTTGCGTTGCTGATGCTTTATTTGATTGTGATCAAGGGCGTGATTGGTCCCATCAACATGCTGGTGTGTGGTGCATGTTTGTTGTTGCTTTTCTTTGAGTCTTCGTTTGGTATTTGCATTGGTTGCAAGTTGTATGACCTGTTGAGCAAGAGCCAGGTCAAGCTTTGTCCAGGAAACGTCTGCAGCTACAACCCAGTTGTCGGCGCTGGCGGTACATGGGTGCAAGGCGTGGTGTTTGTTGTGTTCTTGGTGGTTGTGTTCAATGTTGCTGGTTGGGTCTACGGTCATCCCACATCGCTGCAAGCCGTACAGGACTTGAACGCATCTGCTACGTCACAAGACCCTGCTGAGGTCGAGCGTTGCAGAGTTCCAGAATTTGCCAAAAAAATCGGCCACGAGCAGCAATGGAAATTGCATAACGGATGCCAATAAAAGGAGCCGCTATGAGATTTTTCAGAAAGATAGGTGACCAGGTGGAATTTCCAAAAATAACGAAACAACGCCTTGTCATTGTGGGGGCAAGCATCGCCCTTATCGGTGTAATTGCATTTGTGTTTTTGAGGGCTGGGCCGCTTGCTGCTACTCCAGTCACTGTTCATGTTGTGAAGCAAGGCGGATTTACGCCCACCTTGTTTGGCGTAGGTACTGTGGAAGCTAGACGCAGTTGGATGATTGGTCCCACGATTGCAGGGCGAGTCGCACAAGTACACGTCGATGTAGGTGACGCCGTGAAGGCTGGGCAATTGCTGGCGGAGATGGATTCGGTTGATTTAGACCAAAAACTATCAGCGCAGGATGCTTTGATTTCCCGCACTGCCAGCTCGCAAATGGCGGCGCAAGCCCAGCAAACCGATGCGCTTGCGAGGTACGAACTGACAAAACTTAATTTCAACCGCAATCAAGATCTGGCCAAACAAAATTTCATCAGCCCAAGCGCTCTTGAATTGCGCACACAAGAAAAAATATCTGCTGAGGCTGCCTATGAAGCCGCTAGCGCCAATTTGAATGGTGTCAAACAAGATGTGATTCGTTTGAAAGCCGAGCGTGCAGGCCTACAGCAACAACGTAACAACGTGCGACTGATTGCACCCGCCGATGGCATTGTGACAACGCGAGATGCAGAGTCAGGCACGACGGTGGTCGCTGGACAGCCGGTAATTCGCATGATTGATCCTGATAGCCTCTGGATCAAACTGCGTTTGGATCAAGGGAGATCTGCAGGTTTGCAGGCTGGACTCGATGCTCACATCGTAGTGCGTTCGCAATCGCAGAACAGTTTCAAGGGACGGGTTGTACGCGTAGAAATGATCAGTGACAGCGTAACTGAAGAGCGTGTGGCACAGGTCTCGTTTGCGCAAATACCCAAAGACGTTTCTGTGGGAGAGGTTGCAGAGGTCACGCTAACGCTGGCACCGGTTGAGAACGCGCTTTTGATTCCTAATGCCAGTATTCAGAGGCAAGACGGTAGCGTGGGGGTGTGGCGTTTGATCAACGGTAAGCCTGTGTTTGCAAAAGTACGGGTGGGGGCGTTTAGCTTAGACGGCGATTTAGCAGTTTTGGAGGGCTTGCAGCTCAATGATCAAGTGATTGTGCACAGCCAAAGAGCCTTGACTGAAAGCAGCCGCGTGCGTGTGGTTGAGGCCTTGCGATGATCAGCTTGGCAGGGCGGGACATTCTTCATTCGTGGCAAAAGTTTGTCCTAACGGGCATGGGTTTGGGTTTGCTAATTGGTGTGACGTTGACGATGGCAGGGGTCTATCGAGGCATGGTTGATGATGCGAAAGCACTGTTGAGCAACAGTGGGGCTGATGTCTGGGTTGTTCAAAAGGACACACAGGGCCCGTATGCAGAGCCTTCGACCATCAAAGATGATGTGGTTCGCAGTCTGCTGGGAATGCCCGGTGTTATGCGTGCGGCAAACGTGACTTATTTCACGATGCAAGTTAACCACGCGGGTCATGACACACGCGCTATGGTGGTGGGGATTGAGTCAGGTCTACCGGGCGAGCCGTCACACTTGGTGGCTGGGCGCTATTTGACGCGCAGTCATTACGAGGCTATTGCCGATGTCAAAACTGGTTATTCGATTGGTGATCGAATTGGCATTCGCCGACATGAATACACCGTAGTAGGGTTGACACAGCGTATGGTGTCTTCAGGCGGTGATCCGATGGTATTTATCGCAATCAAGGATGCGCAAGATGCTCAATTTCTAAAAGACAACGATGCTATTTTGAGTGATAGGGTTAGAACTGCCGCCAACCCGGCTATCAATAGACCCGGTATTCCTGGTGTTCTTGAGGCTGTGCAGGCGACGCAAACCAACAGTCACAACGTGAATGCAGTGTTAGTTCAGGTTGAAGGCGGATTGACGCCGGAGCAAGTGGCGCAGTCTATACGTCGTTGGAAGCACTTGGAGGCTTTCACGCGAGAGGGCATGGAAGAAATCTTGGTCGTCAAATTAATCGCCACCTCGGCCAAGCAGATTGGCATGTTCTTGGTGATTTTGGCCATCGTGAGCGCGGCCATTGTTGCTTTCATCATCTACACCATGACACTGGGAAAAATACGTGAAATTGCGGTGCTCAAACTCATCGGCACACGCAACATCACCATTGCATGGATGATCCTTCAGCAAGCGCTCGGTCTTGGTTTGATTGGTTTTGTGGTCGGAAAAATTGCCGCAACTTTTTGGGCACCCATTTTTCCAAAGTTTGTTTTGCTAGAGCAGGGCGATGCTGTGACGGGGTTCATCGTTACTATGCTGATTTGCGCTATGGCTAGTACATTGGCGATTCGAGTGGCCCTCGCAGTTGATCCCGGTGAGGCGATTTCATAATGGCGATTAATTTAGAGACGCTTCGATCTGGCGGTATCGTGATCGAAGGATTACGCAAGGTGTATGGCCAAGGTGACACAGCGTTTGAAGCGCTTAAAAATGTCAATATGACTGTTGCGGCAGGTGAGGTGGTTGGTCTGGTTGGGCCCTCTGGCTCCGGGAAAAGCACCTTACTCAAATGTCTTGGTGCCATCATTGAGCCGACCTCAGGAAAAATGACGTTAGGTGGCGATGTGATCTACGACCAAGGCTGGAAAATTCCAGACCTGCGAACGCTGCGGCGTGATCGTATTGGATTTATTTTTCAAGCACCCTACCTCATTCCATTTTTAGATGTGACTGACAACGTGGCGTTGTTGCCAATGTTGGCTGGTGTAGGCAACATCAAATCTCGACAGAGAGCGCTTGAATTACTAGAAGCACTCGATGTTTCCCATCGTGCTCAAGCGGAGCCTTCGCAGCTCTCAGGCGGAGAGCAGCAACGGGTTTCAATTGCACGAGCGTTGGCCAATCGCCCCCCTGTGATACTTGCTGATGAACCAACGGCGCCGTTAGACAGCGAGCGAGCCTTAGGCGTGATGCGTATCTTGAATCAAATGGCTAAACAGTCGCAAACGGCGATCATTGTGGTTACACATGATGAAAAGATCATCCCCACCTTCAAGCGGATTTACCAAATTCGAGATGGCGAAACCATTGAAGTGAAAGGCGAGGGTCGCTCGGTCATTTGAAGCCCAGACCGCGTGAACCTCCGGTGATGAGGGCAACACGCCCGCTCAGCCCAGCTGCGTCGGGTTGCGCTGGTTGAGGATATCGTTCATACGCAGCTCGATGGCTTGGTTGATGCGGCGATGCGGGATGACATAAAAACGGTCTTGGGCCACGGCCTCAAACACCGCGCTGGCCATATCGGCAGCGCTGAGTTTGCCGGCGTCCACGGCTTGGTCCATGCGCTGGGTGTAGGCTGCCGATTGGGCGCTGACTTGGTCGGAGCTAGCAAAGCGATCTTGCCTGGCACGCGCCGAATCCTTGATGCCAGTAGGCACCCAGGCGGGGCACAACACCGACACCCCCACATTGGCCTGGGCGGCAGCAAGCTCACCGTACAAGGTCTCAGACAAGGTCACCACGCCATGCTTGCTGACGTTATAGGCCGACATACCCGGGGTGGACAACAAGCCTGCGGCTGATGCCGTATTGACGATATGGCCTGGTGCCTCTTGCGTCAGCATCTTGGGTAAAAAGTGCTGAACGCCGTGAATCACGCTCCACAGGTTGACACCCAGCACCCACTGCCAGTCGGCGCTGGTGTGTTCCCAAGTAACGCGCGTCAGTGCCACACCCGCGTTGTTGCAAAGCAGGTGCACGCCGCCAAAGCGGCTGAAGGCAGCATCAGCCAATGCGGCGATTTCGGCCTCTTGGCTGACGTCGGTCTTGCGCAGCAACACGCGCTCGCTCGGCAAATGGAGTGCAGCGGCAGCGGCTTCGAGCTTGTCAAATTCGATATCGGCCAACACCAGTTGCATGCCTTCGGTCGCGGCACGACGAGCCAGCTCTAGCCCGATGCCGCTGGCGGCGCCAGTGATGACTGCGGTGCGATCGGTAAATTGCTTCATGGGTTGCTCCTATCCACAGCGGCAATGACGGGATTGTTGCAGGCTATTAGAAGGCAGCTTCTGGTACGTCCATGCAAGTCGTGTCGCGCGTGGCCACCACCTGCAACCAAGCGCCGATCTTGGGCAGTTCAAAACGGAAGAAGTAGTCACAGGCAGCTTGCCGACCCGTTGTGGCGTCTTGCGTGCCGCCAGCGGCGCACACCACGTCCAGCCAAATCCAGGCCAGTACGGTGTGACCAAAGGCCTGTAGGTATGGCACCGCATTGGCCAGCGCAGCTTCGTTCAGTCCCTCGGCCAAGGCTTGACGGGTGCCGGTCTCGACATCCTGCCAGGCTTGCATCAGCGCTTGGGCATGGGCAGCCAGATCGGCACGGCCTTTCGTTTTGGCCACCGTTGCGGCGATGCGCTCGCCCAGCAAGGCCATGCCTTTGCCGTCTTCCATGCGCACCTTGCGCCCGAGTAAGTCCATGCCCTGAATGCCGTGCGTGCCCTCGTGAATCATGTTCAGGCGGTTGTCGCGCCAATACTGCTCCACCGGGAAGTCGCGTGTGTAGCCATAGCCGCCGTGAATCTGGATCGCCAGTGAGTTGGCCTCCAGACACCATTCGCTCGGCCAGCTCTTGGCGATCGGTGTCAACACCTCCAACAGCAAGCGGGCGTCATCGGCGTGAGTTGCATCGCCGGTGTGCAATTCATCAACCAGTCTTGCGCAATACAACTCCAGCGCCAAAGCGCCTTCGCAGTACGCCTTTTGCGCCAGCAACATGCGCTTGATATCGGCGTGCTCAATCAGCCGCACTTGTGGGCGGGTGGCGTCCTTGCCGCCTTGGCCTGTGGGCCGCCCTTGCAAGCGGTTGCGGGCATAGTCCAAGCTGGCGTAATAGCCGGCCAATCCGAGAGAGGTGGCGGCCATACCCACGCCGATGCGCGCCTCGTTCATCATGTGGAACATGCAGCGCAGGCCTTGCCCGGGCTCGCCCACCAGATAGCCGATAGCGCCAGCGCCCTTGCCATCCAGACCTGCACTGCGCAAAGGGAACTTGCCCTCGCCAAAATTAAGCAAGGTGTTGGTGGTGCCGCGCCAGCCGCATTTGTGGTTGAGACCGGCCAGGGCAATGTCGTTGCGCTCGCCCGTCGATTGGCCATCGCGGTCTACCATTTTTTTTGGAGCGACAAACAAAGAAATGCCTTTGACACCCGGGGGCAGTTGTCCGTTGGCGTCTGGGATCTTGGCCAGCACCAGGTGCACGATGTTGTCGGTCAGGTCGTGTTCGCCTGAGGAGATCCACATCTTGTTGCCGCGCAAGCGGTAACGCGGCCCCAGCGGATCATCTTTGAAGTCGTCGCCGTCAGGTGTGGCGCGGGTCGAGATGTCGCTCAAGGAAGAGCCCGCCTGCGGCTCGCTCAGGCACATGGTGCCGGAAAAACGCCCGTTGAATTCGTGGTGTGCAAACGCCTCTTTCTGCGCCTCTGTGCCGTGCGCCATCAACAAATTGGCATTGCCCACCGTCAGCATGGCGCTGTTGATGCTGACCGAGGCAATGGCGAAATAGGTGTTGGCAGCCGCCTCGACCAGATAGGGCAGTTGCATGCCACCTATGTCGTAATTTTGTGCCGCGCTCAACATGCCTGACTCAGCGTAGGCATCCCAGGCTTGCTGGGTTGCGGCGGGCAGGGTCACCTTGTTACCGTCAAAATGCGGCTCTTCGGTGTCAACCAGGTGGTTGAACGGTGCATATTTTTCACGGGCAATGCGCTCGCAGGTGTCGAGCACCGCGTCAAATGTTTCTTGACTGTGGTCGGCAAAACGTTCGCGCGTGTTCAACTCAGGCGCACGCAGCCAGGCGTACAACAGGTGGCTGAGGGTGTCTCGGTAGTTTGGGTTCATCATGGGGCCTTGATATAGGCTCTCTGTGGCGCGATGTCCTTGACTTGGAGATCGTCAATCGGACCATAGGATTCACAAACGAGTGCTTTCATGAAAGTATGAACGCCATTTGCATCATGGCGAAGAACAGCACGGCGAGGAATAAGGTCTCTAGCACCATGAGGATCACCGGCTTCCAGCCCACACTCAAAATATCCTTCAGATGGGTTTTCATCCCGATCGCGGACATGGCGCCGATCAAAAACGCACGCGACAAATCGTTGCCATCGTTCACCAACCAGCTGGGCAACAGTCCCAAGCTGTTGATCACAACCAACAGCACAAACACCACGGCAAACCCTGGCAGCAGAGGAGGGCGCTGTGGTTTGTCCATACCTGCGTCAGCCAAAGCTTGCGATGATTGCTTGAATTGACTGTGGGTCATCCAAGCCGCAAATGCAATGACAGGCACAAGCATCGCCACGCGCATGAGTTTGACCACTGTGGCAGCGTCACCCGTTTGTTGCCCCATGCTGTATCCAGCCCCTACCACTTGGGCCACATCGTGAATCGTGCCACCCAGAAAAAAGCCCGCACGCATCGGATCCAAGCCCAACCAGTGCACCACCATGGGATACAACACCATGGCTATGGTCGACAACGTGCTCACGCTGATGACAACAAACAGGGTGGCACGGTCCTTTTGTGGGTGCTGCGGGAATGCCGCTGAAATGGCCATTGCCGCTGAAGCGCCACAAATGCCAACGGAGCCTCCAGAGAGCAAGCCAAAGAACTTTTGAAAGCCCATGGCTTGAGCCAAAACAATGCCAAAAACGATGGTCATCACCACAGCCAATACCACCATCAGCACGGGCTGCCACCCCATGGATTGCACCTGAGATGCCGTGATCTTCAAACCCAACAGCGCCACACCCCAGCGCAGCACCTGCTTGGAAGCGAATTCGATACCAAGTTTGCAGCGCCCGTCTTCTGACAAAAAGTTCACCGCCATGCCCATGAGTAAGGCAAACAACATGACAGGCGCACCATAGTGTTCGGACAGAAAGAGCGCTGCCACGGCCACCATGGCCGACATCATCACACCGGGCCAAAGCTCAGTGAATCGGGTTTGCCATGCTTGCATGATTAACCCTTTGTCAACAGGTGGTCTTGGTACCGATCGCGCAACTGGTGCTTGAGCATTTTCCCAGTAGCACCCAATGGGATGTTGTCGACAAACACCACGTCATCGGGTGTCCACCATTTGGCAATCTTGCCGTCGTAAAAAGCCAGCAGCTCTTCACGGCTAACGGTCGCATTGGGTTTGAGCGTGACGATCAACAGCGGACGTTCGTCCCATTTGAGGTGTCGTGCGGCAATACATGCTGCCATGGCCACAGCAGGGTGGGCCATGGCAATGTTTTCAAGATCGATAGAGCCGATCCATTCGCCGCCAGACTTGATCACATCTTTGCTACGGTCGGTGATGTTCATGAAGCCCTGAGCGTCGATGGTGGCCACATCACCCGTGGGAAACCAGCTCTGCCCCGCAGCATCGGTGACCAATGGACTTTCTTGTTCCGCATTCAAATAAGAAGAGATGACCCAAGGCCCTCTTACCAAAAGGTCTCCAGAGGTTTTGCCATCCCAAGGCAACTCGACGCCATCGGCGTCTACGATCTTCATGTCGATGCCAAACACCGAGCGCCCTTGTTTCGACAGAACTGCGCGTTGCGCCTCTTTGGGCCAAGACAACTGCTCACCTTTTAGGATGCTGACTGTCCCCACAGGACTGAGTTCGGTCATGCCCCAAGCGTGGATCACTTGAACGTCATACGTATCTTCGAACGTGGCCATCATGGCAGGCGGGCAGGCCGAGCCTCCAATGATCGTGCGGTTCATGGTTGAGAAACGCAGCTTCTGACTTTGCACATGCGCGAGCAAGCCTTGCCACACCGTGGGCACACCAGCTGATAAGTTCACACCCTCTGATTCGAACAGGTCGTAAAGCGATTTGCCATCCAACCCTGGTCCAGGCAGTACCAGTTTTGCACCCACCATGCAGGCGGAGTAAGGCAATCCCCATGCATTGACATGGAACATCGGCACAACAGGCAAGATGGTGTCACGCGCCGACAGGTTCAACGCATCTGGTAAGGCGGAGGCGTAGGTGTGCAAGATGGTGGAGCGGTGGCTGTACAACACGCCTTTGGGATTGCCAGTGGTGCCACTGGTGTAGCACAAGCTGGACGCGGTGTTTTCATCGAACTCTGGCCAATTGAACTCAGCGCTTTGCTCAGCCAGCAAATCTTCATAGCACAGCAGATTGGGGATGCTCGTCTTCTCTGGCATGTGGGCCCGATCGGTCATCAACACAAAGTGTTTGACCGTAGCCAACCGAGAAGCCACCGCTTCCACCAACGGTAAAAAGGTGAGATCAAAGCACAGGACTTTGTCCTGCGCGTTGTCGACGATCCAGGCCAGCTGATCTGGGTGAAGGCGCGGATTGAGCGTGTGCAACACAACCCCAGAACCCGAAACGCCGTAGTACAGTTCCAGATGCCGGTACCCATTCCAAGCAATCGTGCCCACACGGTCTCCCGAGGCCACCCCCAACGCTGCGATGGCATTGGCCACTTGGCGCGCTCTGGCCGCCATGTCGCGGTAGGTGTAGCGATGGATATCACCTTCTACGCGACGAGACACAACCCACTGCTCGCTATGGTGGCGTTCAACGTGGGTCAACAAAGACGAAATTAGCAGCGACCGCTGCATCATCAGGCTGTTCATAAAATTACTGATTCAATTGAATATTGAACTGCTTGACGATGGCCCCGTTGCGCTCATACTCAGCCTTGACCGACTGAGCCAATTGTTCCAACGTCATCGTTTCTGCTGCCTCAAAACCCGCAGCAAAAATGCGTCCGCGGAATTTGGGATTGACTGCCACTTTGTTCACAGCGAGGTGAATTTTTTCTACCATTTCGGGCGCCATGTTAGAACTCACCACGACCCCAAGCCAGTTAGAAAATTTGATGTCGGGGTAGCCCAGTTCAGCAAAAGTGGGCACATTGGGTAACTGACTCAGACGTTTTTTGGATGCCACGCCAAATGCATTTAATTTCCCAGAGCTGATAAAGGGGCGGGATGTGACGTAACCATCGAACATCACCGGAATCTGGCCGCCGATGACCTGAGTCAACGCGGGGGGAGATCCGGCAAATGGCACATGCTGCAGATCGAGACCAGCTTTTTGGTTCAGGATCATGCCCGCATAGTGTGATGCAGTGCCTGCGGCGTACGACGCGAAACTCAGTTTGCCGGGCTGGCTGCGGGCGTATGTCAGAAAGTTTTTAAAGTCGCTCGCGGGTAACGTGGGTGAGGCGACCAGCACCATGTTGCTCTGGGCGATCAGACCCACGGTTTTGACGTCTGTGAGCGGATCAAAATTGGTTTTCAAGACGTGGGGAATTTCGGTCAACACATTGCTTGCCGTCACCATGATGGTTTGACCATCTGCTGGCACCGAGCGCAAAGCCTGCACGGCAATGGCACCACCAGCCCCAGGGCGGTTGTCGACGATGATGGGCTGTCCAATGTCTGCACTCAGTTGATCGCTTAGCATGCGCGCGATTACATCGATGGTGCCTCCTGCGGGTGCAGGTACCACCAACTTCACGGGTTTGTCCGTCCAAGCATGGGCGTTGATTCCTATTAGTCCGAACAAAGTGGCGCCAATCAAGTACTGGATGGCTTTCGCTTTGGTTGTCATCGTCATATGTGTCTCCGTAAAATTTGAAGTGAATTCGCCTAACAAATGAGATACCAATTTGGTTTCTTAGTGCTCATTTGATGAGCCACGATTGTTCTTAAAAATAGAAAACGATATTTATCTTTTTGCGTCACGCATTTAACTTCGCACGACAACTCGGGTAAACACTGGAATCACTCAACATTCGATTCAATTCCGCATCTGCGAGGGTGCACACTGAAATTGCGCAATGAACCATCGGGTGAAAGAACTCAAGTTTGAATAGCCCAACAATTCGGCTATCCGTCCCAAAGAATAATTGGTATTGGCGATATAACGCTGCGCCAATTCGCATCGAACATCGTTCAGGATGGTTGAAAAACTGATGTCACTTTCGTCCAAACGTCGCTGCAAGAAGCGAACATTCATGTCCATGCCAGAGGCCACCTGACTGATGTTGGCACGTCCCATGGGGAGCATCAAATACACCGCTCGACGCACGTCTAGTTCGATCGAGCTTTGCCCTGATTTTGGAATCGTATCCATAAACGATTGTGCGTAACTGGCCATGGTCGCGTCAGCTTGTGTGTTGACTTGGTCCATGTCGGAGGTCAGACATATGAGGCCGTTGAAATCGCTGTTGAAATGCAATGGGCACTTAAAGAGCCGTTTATAGATCTGTGTGTTTTGCGACTCGGCATGGGTGAAATGAACCGACTGCGGACGCCAGTAGGCCCCCAAAATGGCACGAAAAATCAAAGGCAACAGCCCTATCGCCATGTCGGTGGCCTGATCAATTCCACTTGGATGGTCAATCACGATTTCTTCGCGAATCAGCGTTAGCTTGCCCGCGTTTTCAATGTACATGGCCAATGATTCATTGAGGATGTCACGGTACTGTGTGATGGTGTTCAGTGCACTGCGCACCGTGGGTTGTTGCAGCAGCAGCAGACTGATGGGGCCGAAATCCGCCAAGACACGTGTCTCGGCCATCATCAACCCCACGGTGTCGCATGCACTAGCTTTCGCAGTTAGTTCGAGCAAGGACACGGCTTTGTAGATGGGAATCAACTGCGTCGGCGCTGTGAGCATGCGTCGTGTTAGACCCACCTTGCTCAGCAAGGGCTGTGGATTCACGCCCAATTTGCGTGCCACATCCTCGTAGTGCGACAACACGGCTGCTCGCACTTGCATCACCTTGTGTGATTTCACATTTTCACGCATCCCTAAGTCCTTTCAAAAAAGTTGCAGCCATTGACCGATGGGGTATTCATTTTCATGAACGGCATCAAATGATAACTAAGAGTCGTGAAATGGAAAGCCTGTTTTTGAGCTCCCCCTCTAAATTAGCGCCATACCAATATTCAATCATTTAAGGAGACGCTGTGGCACAAGTCATTAAGTTTGATCACATCGGAGGCCCCGAAGTTCTTCGGTGCGAGAACGTTGAAGTGGGGCGCCCTGGTCCAGGTCAGGTCCGTCTGAGGCATGTGGCCGTGGGCCTGAACTATGCTGACACTTATTTTCGTAACGGCACGTACCCCATCCCATTGCCTAACGGCATGGGCGTTGAAGGTGCTGGCGTTGTGGAAGAGGTCGGCCCCGACGTGACCAACGTCGTGGTGGGCGACCGCGTGACCTACACCGGCTTCATCAACACCTTGGGTGCCTACAGCACTGAGCGCCTGATTGACGCAGCGCCGCTGATCAAGCTGCCCGACGCCATTCCTTTTGAAACGGCAGCCGGCATGACCATGCGTGGCTTGACTTCGGCGTATTTGATGCACCGCATTTATGACTTCAAACCAGGCCAAACCATTTTGCTGCACGCCGCCGCCGGAGGCGTAGGTCTCATCGTGTCGCAATGGGCCAAGCTGTTGGGCCTGAACGTGATCGGCACCGTCTCGACCGAAGAAAAAGCTGCCGTGGCCCGCGCACACGGTTGTGACCACACCATCAACTACAGCCACGAAGACATTGCCAAACGTGTGCGCGAACTCACCCATGGTGTAGGCGTTGATGTGGTGATCGACAGCGTGGGCAAGAACACATTCATCGCCTCGCTTGATTCGCTGCGACGCCGCGGCCTGATGGTTTGCGTGGGCACGGCCAGCGGGACGATTGATGGCTTCAACCCGAATCTGTTGGCGCAGAAGGGCTCGCTCTATCTCACGCGTCCAGCATTGGCTGACTACATCGCTGACCCTGCCGAAAAAGCTGAGCTCGCCAACGAAATTTTTGGCCACATTGCTGCGGGCCGCATCCGCATCGAGATCAACCAGCGCTACGCCTTGCAAGACGCCGTGCAGGCTCACCGCGACCTCGAAGCCCGAAAAACCATCGGCTCGTCCATTTTTGTCATCTAAGGAGAACCCTATGCGAATTGAACCCTTGACCTGTGCCCTTGGCGCAGAACTGGTGAATGTCAACCTCGTCGACGCCGTGCGTGACGATGGCTTGTATCAGGAAATTTACGCCGCGTTGCTCAAGCACAAAGTGCTGTTTATCCGCGACCAAACCTTAGAAAAATTCTCACGCTTAGACCACATGGCCTTCGCGCAAAAACTCGGCCAATTGGAAGACCATCCCATGGTCCCCAGCCACCCTGAAGCGCCCGGCTTGGTTCAGATCTACAAGAATCCGGATAGCCCGGTTGATCGCTACGAGAACGCTTGGCACACCGATGGCACCTTCCGTGAAAAACCCGCGCTGGGGTGTGTGCTGCGTTGCATCGAATGTCCGCCCGTCGGTGGCGACACCATCTGGGCCAATATGGTTTTGGCCTATGACAAATTGCCCGACAGCGTGAAGCAGCAAATTGAAGGTCTGATCGCCAACCACAGCTTCAACTCATCCTTCGCTTCAGCCATGCCGATTGAAAAGCGCCTGGCCATGAAAGCGCAATACCCCGATGCCGAGCACCCGGTGGTGCGCACCCACCCCGACACCGGCGAAAAAGTGCTCTTCGTCAACGCTTTCACCACGCACTTTGTGAACTACCACAACAAGGACAAAGTACGTTACGGACAGGACTTCAACCAAGGTGCGGGCGACTTGCTGCAATACCTGATCAGCCAAGCCTATATCCCCGAATTCCAGGTGCGCTGGCGCTGGAAGCCTTACAGCGTCGCCATCTGGGACAACCGCGCCACGCAGCACTACGCCGTGATGGACTACCCGCCCTGCCACCGCAAGATGGAACGCGCAGGCATCGTCGGAACCAAACCTTTTTGATCCCTTCACCCATTTTTTTTAGGAGACAACACATGCATTTTCTCGACGGACACCTCTTTCCAGAAAACCAAGACAAACTCATCATCACCGCGGCCCCCTACGGCCCCGAGTGGATTCCTGAGGACTACCCCGAAGACATCGCGGTCACCATGGCCGAGCAAGTGCAAAAAGCGGTGGACTGCTACAACGCTGGCGCCACCGTGCTGCACCTGCACGTGCGTGAAGACGATGGCAAGGGCAGCAAGCGTTTGTCCAAATTCAACGAACTGATCGCCGGTGTGCGCAAGGCCGTGCCCGACATGATCATCCAAGTCGGTGGCTCGATTTCATTTGCACCTGAATCGGAGGGTGCCATCGCCAAGTGGCTGTCGGACGACACGCGCCACATGCTGGCCGAACTCACACCCAAGCCCGACCAAGTGACGGTGACCATCAACACCACGCAAATGAACGTGACCGAGCACATGGAAGAAGCCGACATTGCTGGCACATCCATGGCCACCCCCGAAGGCCGTCGCGCCTACAGCGAGATGGTGGTGCCCTCCAACCCTGCTTGGTACGAAGAGCACATCAGCCGTCTGAACGCTGCGGGCATTCAAAGCGCTTTTCAGTTCTACAACCTCAACAGCTTTGAAACTGTCGAGCGACTGATGCGCCGCGGTGTCTACAAAGGCCCTCTGGTGTGCAACTGGGTGGCCATCAGCGGCGGCATGGACGCGCCCAACGTCTACAACCTGTCCAACTTCCTGCGCGCGATGCCAGAAAACGCCAAGCTCACGGTGGAGAGCAGCATGCGCAATGTGCTGCCCATCAACATGATGGGCATGGCCATGGGCCTGCATGTGCGCTGCGGCATCGAGGACAACCTCTGGAACCAAAAGCGCAGCGCCAAGATGACCACCGTCGAGCAGATCGAACAACTGGTGCGCATCTCTCGCGAGTTTGGCCGCGAAGTGGCCACGGGCAAGGAAGCTCGTGAGTTGCTGAAAATCGGCGTGTTCTACGACACTGTCGAAGAGTCGTTGGCGGCCAACGGCTTCACGCCCAACCGCAATGGCGGCAATCAGGGCTTTTTGCGCAAAGCGTGATGCCCACAGCCCCAAGCACCTCGGTGCAGATCGATGTGTATGTCGATCTGATCTGCCCTTGGTGTTGGATCGGCAAAGCGCACTTGGGCACCGCACGTCGCCTGCTGGCCGAGCGCCAGCCTGGTGTGCAGGTTCAGCTGCGCTGGCACTCGGTGCAGTTGATTCCCCAGGTGCCGCCTCAGGGCTGGCCCTACCAAGCGTTTTACGAACAGCGCCTGGGCGGCCCTGAAGCTGTGCGCGCACGCCGCGCCCAAGTGCAGGCCGCTGCCGCGCACGCTGGCCTGACTATGCATCACGAACGCATCGCCGTCTTTCCCAACACCTGGCGTGCACACCGCCTGCTAGCTTTCACCGCACAGCATCACCCCGATCAGCACGAAGCCTTGTTGGACGCCTTGTTCGAGTCCTTCTTTGTGCAAGGTCTGAACATTGGGGATAGCCAGGTACTGGCACAACTGGCGCAAGCCCATGGGGTAAATAGCATCGAGGCTGAAGCCTTCGAAGGACCACCTGTCTGGACCTTGCCCGAGAGGGCATCAGGTGTGCCGTTGTTCGTTTTCAACCAGCGCCAAGCCGTCTCCGGCGCACAACCGCCCGAGGTCTTGCTGAGCGCCATGCTCGCCACCCTGCTGACCACTGACCAAAGCGGTTCCTGAAAGTCCCTCATGTCCCCTACTGTCTTGATCGTCCCCGGTCTGCGCGACCACGTCGAAGCGCACTGGCAAACGCTGCTTGCCACGCAACTTTCCAAAGTACGCACCGTGCCGCCCATGGGCCGTGAAGACCTCGACTGCGCCAAACGTGTGCAAGCCATCGAAGCGGCCATGGGTGCCATCGACGGTCCCGTGGTCCTTGTGGCACACAGCGGTGGCTGCGTGATGGTGGCGCATTGGGCGCACACCAGTGAGTATGCGCATCGCGTGATGGGTGCCTTGTTGGCCACGCCGCCTGATTTCGAGCAACCCATGCCTGAAGGTTATCCATCGCTGGCCATGCTTCAGTCGGGTGGCTGGTTGCCAGTTCCTCGACAGCTATTGCCGTTTCGCAGTTTGGTTGCTACGAGCCAAAACGACCCTCTGGGCGAACTTGACCGAGTTGTGGAACTGGCACAAGACTGGGGTAGCGAAACCATCGACCTTGGCGAAGTGGGGCACTTGAATCCTGCTTCTGGTTTTGGCGAATGGCCTCTCGCGCAAGCGCTGATTGCGCGATTTTCACAGTAACGATTTTGTCTTTGTTATTTGGCCTGAAGGGCAAGCGAGTGTTGGTGACGGGTGCATCCAGCGGTTTAGGGCACCATTTCGCATTGCTGCTTACCAGAGCAGGTGTCGAAGTCGCTGTGGCGGTACGCCGTGCAGACAAGTTGCAGGCGCTCGTCAATGACCTGCATGCAGCAGGTGCTGGGGCCGAAGCCTTTGCCCTCTGAGGCGGCGCGCCACATGGTCAATTGACCGTCGGTCTAAACAATGCAGTGCATCCACTTTGCCCTTAGGCGATTCGATGGTGCGATTGATGAAATGGCATAGCGGGGCTGGACTTTGCAGCGCTTGGGTCGCCAACAGAACAAACGTATGTGCGCAAGTACGAACAGCGGACAGGACGCGGTGAACTCGTGCACTGGGATTTCTACATGGCCTACAACCTGTTTCGCATGGCGGTCATTCTTCATGGCATTGCACAACGCGCGCACGACGACAATGCCAACTCGTCTGATGCGTTATCAGTCTTCGATTTGACACGCAACGAACGGTCGCAGGGTTATCCCGTGAATCAATGAGTATTGTCATTGTTTGTTAAGAGGATGTCATTAATTGATAAACTGAGTTCAGACTTCTAAAGAAGAATCGCATCCTGAAACTCAAGGTGCATCCATTTTTTGAATGTGCACCAGACTTTCATCCACTTTAATTAACGAGGAGACTTCATGAACAAAAAACTGACCCTTTTGGCCGCCGCTGCATTGAGCTGCGTTGGTGCTGCTCAAGCACAAACCCAAACCCAAACACCCGAACCGTTGCCAAACAGCATCACGATTTACGGTGCGCTCGACGGAGGTGTGCTGAGTTCGTCCACCAGCTCTTTGATTTATGCTCCCGGTGCCATTGCAGGAACCGCCGACAAAGGTAAGTTCACAGGCTTTAAGGACGGTGGTATTGGTGGCAGCAATATTGGCATCAAAGGCGAGCGCAACATGGGCAATGGCAACAAGGTCTTCTTCCAGTTGCAAGGCAACCTCAAGCTCAACAACGGTGCCACAGGCGGAGCCGACTCGGCTGGTGTCACCCAGAACTTCAACCAGATGGCCTTCGTCGGTTTGTCGGGCAAAGCGGGTGAGTTGAAGCTTGGTCGCCAAGTCGCACCCATGTATTACGCCATGGCCAGCACAGACGCGCGTGGTGCACGTTATTTCGGCTCTACGCTGACTGCACTGGTGGGAATGAACAGCGCCACCAATGCATGGAACGGTGCAGGTAGTGCCATGTTCGGCAACGTCTACAACGATAACTCCATCTCCTACACCGCACCAAAATTTGGTGACACCACCATCTCCTTGCAACATGTTTTTGGTAGCACCAATGGCGATATTGGTGCCAATTCGCAGGACTCTGTCACAGCGATGTACAGCAATGGAGGCTTGCGTCTGTCGGGCTTGTATTACACCGGCAAAGGAAACGGCTACAGTTTTGCGACAACGGCCGCAGCTTCTGGTGGTTTGGGCTATACCGCAGCAAATGCCGGGTCAAATGGTTTCACAAACACTGCCAACACCAACCGTCTGACCTCGTTGGGAGCTCTCTATACCACCGGTTCTTGGACCATGAGTGCGGCTGTCTTTGAGGGTAAAAATCCCGACAACACGAATACAGTCTCGGGCGGTAGCACCCATATGAATGCCACTGCTTTGGGGTTGGCTTACAGGCTCAGTCCAGAGATCTCTGTTTCAGGTGGCTACTACAGTCTCAAGGACAAAACCAACGACGGCAATAAGGCGAATCAGACGGCTGTCAGCGTGGACTACACCATGTTCAAAGACACCATCGTTTATGTGCAGGCTGCGAGCACCAGCAACACCGGCAGCAATATGAACCTCAGCCCCATCTTTGGCACACCTGTGGCTGCCGGCAAAGACAACCATGCCACCATGCTTGGCATGCGTTACACGTTCTAACCATCCAAGCCTCGCATGGACTGTTCTTGGTCCATGCATTCTCTCCAAGGTATTGGGGGGCCTAGTTGGCCCCCCTTTTTTTTGACCGCTGAAATCAGCGACTCTTGAGAAATCAAATGACGTGGATGTGATTGCCGCGGCCAGCGGTCGCGCGCAGGACGTTGTGGGCATGCATTTTTTTAGTCCAGCCAACGTCATGCGTTTGCTAGAAGTGGTGCGTGGTGAAGCCACCTCGCCGGACGTGTTGGTCACGGTGATGGCGTTGGCACGTCGCATTGGCAAAGTGGCTGTCGTCAGTGGTGTTTGTTACGGGTTTATTGGTAATCGGATGCTCGAACCTTATTTGCGAGAGAGCGAATTCTTGTTGATGGAGGGCGCGTCACCAGCTCAGATCGATGCAGCTGTCGAGCACATTGAACACGTAGGCATGGCCATGGGGCCTTGTCGTATGTTGGACATGGCCGGTGTGGACGTGGGTGCGAAGACTTTGATTGAGCTTGGTAAGGCGGGTGGGTTGCCCGCAGACCCCAGCTACAGACCCGTCTGTCAAGCCCTGCACGCCGAAGGACGTGCTGGGCAAAAAACCGCCACAGGCTACTACCGTTACGAGGGGCGGACACGCTTTGATGAGCCCAAGACCGAGGAGACTTGCGTGCAATTGGCTCAACAATACGGCATCACGCGCCGCGACAACATCACTACTGAAGAGATCGTCGAACGTCTGATGCTGCCGCTGATCAATGAGGGTGCCAAGATTTTGGAAGAGGGCATTGCCTTGCGTGCCAGCGATATCGATGTGGTGTGGGTGGCTGGCTATGGTTTCCCCAATCACCAAGGTGGGCCGTTGTGGATGGCCGATCACTGGGGTTTGTCTCAAGTGGTCGAACGCATAGAACACTATGCGAAGTTGACTGGTAATGCATTTGGGTATTGGACGGTTTCACCGTTGCTCAAGCAATTGGCTGCGCAGAATGTTCGCATCAGCGATTGGGTTAAGAAAGTGTGACGAAGGACGTACCCACAGCATCACCGAGATTGCACAGATGCTGGGGGTTGCTGAAACCAGCACGTTCTCAAGATGGTTCAATCAGCAATTTGGCGTGTCACCCTCGCGCTGGAAAGACGGCTGACATTTGTTTGTTGAATCACCCAATCGCAGAAATGACGCATGATTTGAGACGATTGCGTTGTTTGAGGTTGAACGAGGTAGTAAGCCCGAAATCCACTTAAAGGACGATTGCAGGCCACCACCAAATCTCCGCTGGTCAGTTCTGAGGAAACCAGTAGGGTGGGTATCAGCGATACGCCCAATCCACATCGCGCGGCTGCGACTTGCAATGAGAAAAGCTCATACCTTGAACCCGCCATGGCGCGTGGGGCATCTACTTTTTGCGCATCAAACCACTGTCGCCAGGCTTCAGGACGGGTCGATTGCTGTAGCAGTGGCATTTGCGCAAGTTGCCTGGGTGTGAGCTGTCGTTTGTTTCCCAGCAGAGCAGGACTGCACACGGGAATAACTTCTTCGTCAAATAATTTCGTCGCTTCAGTTCCTGCCCACTGTGCCACTTGAGCAGGTGTTCCTGCGTATAACGCTGCGTCCATCCCCGAATCGCTAAACATGAAGGGGCGCGTGCGTGTTTCGATGTGAATTTGGCTGTGAGGGAATGCGTGCATGAACGAAGGAAGGCGTGGAATGAGCCAGCGTGAGGCGAAAGTTGGAACAGTCGCCAATGTCAGACTTTCGTTTTGTCCATGTCCTCCCATCATGTCGAGCGTGTCGCGCTCTAAGGCGTTCAGTCGGTTGTTGACCTGTAGGGCATAGGCTTGTCCAGCAGGCGTTAATTGCATGCCGTGTTGTCCGCGTTTAAACAATGGCACACCTAGCATGTCTTCAAGCGCAGCGACTTGTCTCGACACCGCGCCTTGTGTCAAGGCCAGTTCCTGCGCTGCTTTTGTAAAACTGGCGTGCCTCGCTGCTGCTTCAAAGCAGATCAAAGATTGTGTGCTCGGTAATTTTCGACGCATGCGGTGACTTTGGAGTGGCGTGGTAGAGGTCAGATGATACAAAAAGTCATATCTGATTGAAAAACAATCGTTTGATCAATGCCATTTCAGTACTTAGGATTCCACCATCTTTACTTTTTGAAAGAAACCAATCATGAGTTCTAGTCATCGTTTTTCTTGGTCTGACCCTTTCATGCTCGACCTGCAATTGACCGACGACGAGCGTCAAGTCAAAGAGGCGGCTGCCGCGTATTGCCAAGAGCGCTTGGCCCCGCGTGTGCTCGAAGCCTTCCGTCATGAAAAAACCGATGCATCCATTTTTCGTGAGATGGGCGAGTTGGGTTTGTTGGGTCCCACCATTCCTGAAGCCAACGGTGGCGCGGGTTTGAACTATGTGTGCTACGGCTTGGTGGCCCGCGAGGTTGAGCGCGTGGACTCGGGTTACCGCTCCATGATGAGCGTGCAGTCTTCTTTGGTGATGGTGCCCATTAACGAGTTTGGCACCGAAGCGCAAAAGCAAAAGTACTTGCCCAAACTCGCCACGGGTGAGTGGATTGGTTGCTTTGGTTTGACCGAACCCAACCACGGTTCAGACCCCGGCAGCATGATCACACGTGCCAAGAAAGTAGCGGGCGGTTATTCGCTCTCAGGCGCCAAGATGTGGATCACCAATAGCCCGATTGCGGATGTGTTTGTGGTGTGGGCCAAAGACGATGCAGGCGCCATTCGCGGCTTTATTTTGGAAAAAGGTTGGAAGGGCCTGAGCGCCCCTGCGGTGCATGGCAAAGTGGGTTTGCGTGCCTCCATCACGGGCGAAATCGTGATGGACGAAGTGTTTGTGCCCGAAGAAAATGCATTCCCCGATGTGCGTGGTCTCAAAGGCCCGTTCACATGTTTGAACAGTGCACGTTACGGCATTGCGTGGGGTGCTTTGGGTGCAGCCGAAGACTGCTACCACCGCGCACGCCAATATGTGTTGGACCGCCAACAGTTTGGCCGTCCTTTGGCTGCAAACCAGTTGGTGCAAAAAAAGTTAGCCGACATGCTGACCGAGATTTCATTGGGCTTGCAGTCGTGCTTGCGCTTGGGTCGCATGAAAGACGAGGGCATCGCGTCGGTGGAAATTACTTCCATCCTCAAGCGCAACAGTTGCGGCAAGTCGCTCGACATCGCACGCATGGCCCGCGACATGATGGGCGGCAACGGCATCAGCGATGAGTTCGGCGTGGCCCGCCATTTGGTGAACCTCGAAGTGGTCAACACCTACGAAGGCACGCACGATGTGCATGCTTTGATTTTGGGTCGTGCCATCACCGGCATTGCAGCGTTCTCCAACTGACCTGAAGGCTCTGCGCCATGACTGCTTTTTCTCATTCATCGTCTCCTAAGCCGCTGGCAGGCGTGCGTGTGCTTGACTTGTCTCGCGTGCTGGCAGGCCCTTGGGCGGGTCAGATGCTGGCAGATTACGGCGCTGAAGTGATCAAGGTTGAACGTCCCGGTGTGGGTGATGACACCCGCACATGGGGGCCGCCTTGGTGGGGAGAGGGCGATCAACGGGTTGCCGCTTATTTCCTGTGCGCGAACCGCGGCAAGCGTTCGGTTGCGATTGATATTGCAAGTTCTGAGGGAATTACGCAGATCAAGCAGTTGGTGGTTGATGCAGATGTGTTGATCGAAAACTACAAAGTGGGGCAGTTGGCTAAATACGGGCTTGACGCCCCGAGTTTGCAAAAATTGAATCCACGTTTGATTTATTGCTCCATCACAGGCTACGGTCAGCAAGGACCGCTCTCGCATAAGGCAGGCTACGATTTTGCGATTCAGGCCGAGGCCGGTCTGATGAGCATCACCGGTGAAAAAGGTGGAGAACCCCAGAAAGTGGGAGTCGCCGTGACGGACCTGATGACTGGCGTGTATGCGACCACCGCCATTCTTGCTGCGCTGTACGAACGGAGCAGCACAGGGTTAGGGCGTCACATTGATGCATCTTTGTTTGATGTGCAGGTTGCCATGCTTGCGAATCAAGCAAGCAATGAGTTGGTCGGGCATACACACCCAACGCGGATGGGCAATGCGCACCCCAATATCGTGCCTTATCAGGTTTTTCCAACACGGGATGGTCATATGGTTCTGGCTGTCGGTAACGATGGCCAATTTGAACGCTTTTGTCTCGCTGCTGGACACCCAGAGGTGGCCACTGATCCGGCTTACACAACGAATCCGGCACGGGTGAAAAATCGTGTCGCATTGGTCACGATGCTTTCTGAGTGGATGCTGCAACGTACTACTACTGACTGGTGCAAGTTGCTCGATAAAGTAAATGTGCCATGTTCGCCGATTCTTGATATTGAACAGGTAATGAGGCATCCTCATGTCTTGTTAAGAGGTATGAAAATTTCGTCAAAAAACTCCGATAAACCACCAATGATTGCCAATCCTATGATGTTCGATGGACGTCGGATGACAGCAGAATTGGCGCCTCCTAAATTAGGCGATGGCCACGCAGAATGGCTGACCGGGTCAAGTACTTGCGTGTGAGGATGAGTGGCAAGACGGGCGAACGTTACTTGATTGCCAAACGCGAGGCTGTGGCTGTATTGAGACGAATGCACGGCAGACAGGTCATCGGTCTGCGTCCCCGCACCTTCAACGGTATGTTTGACATTGGAGCTATTTGCATCCCTCGGGCGTTGTGGTTGGGAGATCGCGAGAGAAGGGGAACTCCTCTCGTGTCATCACCTTGTTTTTTTAGACGCCCGCAATCACCGCTTCTATTTCTGCAAAAGTTCTTGCCATTTCATGGGTTTGAATTTGGACGCCCATTTGTCGTGCGATTTGATTAGCAGAGAACACACCAACCAACGAGAGTTTTCCATTGGTCTCATCAACGACAAGTGCGTGAGCACGGTTGGCCTCTTTTAGAGTAGTGACGATATTGCCAACTTGTGAATTGGCAACGTCCACCATGTTCATGACCTGAATTTTCGCGTTGCTGACCATAATGTCTTTGACCTTCAATTCCCCGCGCTTCACGCCTTGGCTTTGCGCAATTTGAACTGGCTTTTCCCCCAAAATGTCGGCAGCTGTTATCAAGCCAGCAATCGAGTAATCATCTGCAGTTGCTAGCAACATTCTGACGCCCCGTTGCAGCATCATTTGATGCGCACGCTCAATGCTTGCTTCGGGGCTGATTGACGCGGACGATGTCTTTCGCAAATCCGTCATCACATCTATGGCTGGATTTAGTGCTGTTACGTTACTTGGTGTGTAGGTGTTAAGTACAAAGCACCCACTCGCCGGGATGGCTTGCTGCTTGATCGATTTGAATTTTTCAATACTCATTTTTCACCCGTTTTGTTAATGACCCATTTCATTATCTTGAGTCTTGAAAATTAATCAATCAGCAGTGATTTTTTCTTCTTTTACGATCTTAGCCATTGCTGGAATCTCACGACTCATCCATTTAGCGAAGTCGCTACTGCTCATGTTAGTGGGCTCCGCGCCCAATGTAATCAAACGTTCCTTGACGTCTGGCATCGAGGTGATTTTTAGTATCTCTGCATGCACTTTGTCCACGATCATTTTGGGCGTCCCTGCTGGAGCTAGTAGCCCTTGCCAACTACCTGTAAGAAAGTCTGGAAGAGTTTCTGCGACTGTGGGTACGTCAGCTAATTGAGAATTTCTTTTACTGCTCGAGACTGCGATGAGTTTAATTTTTCCTGCCTTGACGTGAGGGTAGGTCGCAACCATGCCATTGAACGTCACGTCCACTTGGGCACCAATCAAATCGGTCATTGCCTGAGCGCCGCCTTTGTAGGGAACATAGCCCCATTCAATACCACTGCGTTTGGCAAACACAACACCAGCTAAATGCGTCGCGCTCCCCATGCCCGCAGCTGCGGCGAAATTCATTTCGCCTTTCTGGTTCTTGGCGTAAGCAATCAATTCAGCTGTAGTGTTTGCTGGTACCTTCGTGCTGACGACTAAAAGGTGTGGCGAATAAGCCACCATAGACACTGGGGCGAAATCAGATTGAACGTTGAATGGCAGTTTGTAAAGGGCAAGACTAATGACAAGGTTGCCAACGTCCATCAATGCAAATGTGTAGCCATCAGGTGCTGATTTGGCAACGATATCGGCACCTAAGTTGCCGCTGGAACCTGGACGGTTCTCAACCACTACAGGTTGTCCCCATGCTTGCGTCAGCTTGACTCCAAGTAGGCGTGCCAGCACATCCGAGGTACCCCCAGCGGGGAAGGGCACAACAATTTTTATTGGTTTGTTCGGATAGTCTGCTTGAGCCAGAGAGCTTAAAGGCAGAAGACCGAGTGCGCCTACTAATGCGCATACAAAAAGATTAGAGATAGAGTTTGGCTTCATCAAGTCTCACCTACGAATGGAAGAATGAAAACAAGTGCATATTAATCGCTGATGCTTTCTGGTTGATCAAGATTTTTTAACAAGGTGTCGAGGGCGTCATACACCTGTTGCAACTGCTTGACGCCTACTAGTTTTTCCAGTTCTTGGTATTCACGCTCGATGATGGGGGCAATGCTGTTGCCCAGCTTTTTTGTTGATGTTGTGATTGTGACTTTGACTCGGCGTTGATCATGCTCCATTCGTTCACGCTTGATCCATCCAGCTTCTTCCATTCGCATAAGCACCCCAGCAATGCTTGGGCTGGAAATCAAGCATCGCTTGCATAGTTGACGGGGTTCCAAGCCATCTTCATCCAGTAGTACGCGGAGAATTCTCCACTGCTGTTCGGTCACGCCATGTTGATTGAGAACAAGACGAAAACGACTCATCAAGGCTTCCCTTGATTGAAGAAGTAGATGTGGCAAATTTCTGTGTCTTAAAGGGCGGGGCATAGGAATTTGAGATTTCAACCGTAGAAATGTATTGCGCAATTATTTTTTTAAGCTTTTCGGATTGTCTTGCATCTAGGGAAAACGATAGTAAAAATTTCATCCCAATGCGTTGGCATGCTCATATGTTAGCAATTAAATTACGTATATGTAAGTGAATGTTTTTGCAATTAACTTTTGTCGCATGTGAGTGATGGAGTCATTGACTTCTTCTGTTCGATTTAGTTTCTTGCATTTTGAAATACTTAATCCCGAGAGCGAATTATGTGGAACCCGAGTCACCCCCCTGTGAGTGGTACTGTTTATGGCACTTTGTTAAATGATGCAGGCGCATTGTCTGCACTTGGGGAGCAGGTTAATTCCGCTCCATACAAAGCCCCGCCAAAGGCGCCAATTTTGTACATCAAACCTCGCAACACATGGGTGAGTCATGGTGATTCGGTTGTTGTGCCGTCTGATGTGAATGAATTGGAAATGGGCGCTACTTTAGGCGTCGTGATTGGACGCACGGCGTCTCACATTCAGGTTGCGGATGCTTTAAGTTATGTGGCTGGCTATACCGTTGTGAACGATATCAGTGTGCCGCATGCGTCTTTCTATCGTCCTTCGATGCGTTTCAAGTGTCGAGATGGTTTTTGCCCCATGGGTCCATGTGTAGTTCCCCGTGACTCGGTCGCAAATCCTGATGCTTTGAAGGTGACTGTTGCCGTGGATGGTGCCGTGGTACATGTGGCGACTACATCAGGACGCATCCGCACGATCGCTCAGCTATTGGCTGATGTCACTGAATTTATGACGCTGCATCCGGGGGATGTTCTCAGTATTGGTGTTGCGGTTGGTGCGCCTCTGGCAAAAGTAGGTCAGCGGGTAAGCATTCAGATTGAAGGCGTAGGCACGCTCGAGAACGTTCTGGTTTCGGAGGAGTTGGTATGAAGCGCGCTCGAGTAGCTTATGGCGGTGCGATTCATGAAGCTTACGAACATCCAGCGGGATTACGTCTTGCTGATGGACGTGTAGTTTCTGAGGATGCGGTTGTTTGGCTTGCGCCATTTGAGGTGGGCACCATCATTGCCTTGGGGTTGAATTACGCAGACCATGTCAAAGAACTCTCTAAAGAGCTCACTGTCACGGCGCAAGACGAACCTTTGGCGTTTTTGAAAGCACCAAGTTCTGTGATTGGGCATCGTGCGCAAACCCGTCGTCCAGATGGGGTGAACTTTATGCATTACGAATGCGAATTGGCTGTGGTGATCGGGCGTGTGGCAAAAAGAGTCAAACGTCACGATGCCATGTCCTATGTGGCGGGCTATACGGTCGCTAACGACTACGCGATTCGTGACTATCTCGAAAACTACTATCGGCCTAATTTGCGCGTCAAAAACCGCGATGGCGGCACGGTGTTGGGCCCTTGGTTTGTGGATGCTGCCGATGTGCCCGATCCGCATGCCTTGCAACTCAGAACCCTGGTCAATGGCGTGGTGACGCAGCAGGGAAACACCCGCGACTTGATTTCGGATATTCCTGCTTTGATTGAATATCTGAGCGAATTCATGACGCTCAATCCGGGTGACGTGATCTTGACGGGCACGCCTGACGGCGTGGTCAACGTCAACGTCGGCGATGAAGTCGTCACAGAGATTGACGGCATTGGCCGACTGGTCAACACCATCGTGAGTGATGCCACGTTCGGTCGTTGAATCATTTTGAATATTTGAATGAAGGAGAGCCTATGCGTATCGACCATTTGATCAATGGCAAATCAGTTGCTGCCAACGACTACTTTGAAACGGTGAACCCCGCCACGCAAGATGTGCTGGCCGAAGTTGCCAGCGGTACGTCCACTGAAGTGAACGCGGCCGTTCAAGCGGCTAAAGAGGCCTTCCCCGCATGGGCTGGCCGTCCCGCCACCGAGCGCGCCAAGATCATGCGCAGCTTGGGTGACTTGATTGCCAAGCATGTGCCCGAGATCGCACAGATGGAGACCCAAGACACGGGCCAATCGATCAGCCAAACAGGCAAGCAGCTGGTGCCGCGTGCGGCAGACAACTTTTACTACTTTGCAGAAATGTGCACGCGTGTGGATGGTCATACCTATCCAACGCCCACGCATTTGAACTACACCTTGTTTCACCCCGTGGGTGTGTGCGCATTGATTTCGCCGTGGAACGTGCCGTTCATGACCTCCACCTGGAAGGTCGCGCCGTGTCTGGCGTTTGGCAACACAGCCGTTTTGAAAATGAGTGAGCTCTCCCCCTTAACCGCCGCACGCTTGGGCGAGTTGGCGTTAGAGGCCGGCGTGCCTGCTGGCGTGCTGAATATCGTGCACGGCTATGGCAAAGAAGCGGGCGAGCCTTTGTGTGCGCACCCCGATGTGCGTGCGATTTCGTTCACAGGTTCGACGGTCACGGGCAACCGCATTGTTCAAGCCGCAGGTTTGAAAAAATTCAGCATGGAGCTCGGTGGCAAATCGCCATTTGTGATTTTTGAAGACGCTGATTTAGACCGTGCTTTGGATGCAGCCATCTTCATGATCTTCAGCAACAACGGCGAACGCTGCACGGCGGGTAGTCGCATCTTGGTGCAAAAAAGCATCTACGCCGATTTCGCCGCCAAGTTTGCCGAGCGTGCCAAGCGCATCGTGGTGGGTGACCCCTTGGACGAGAAAACCATCATCGGCCCCATGATCAGCCAAGGCCATTTGGCTAAGGTGCGCAGCTACATCGAGTTGGGTGCCAAAGAAGGCGCCTCTGTTTTGTGTGGCGGCTTAGACGCACCAGACTTGCCTGCCCATTTGCACAAAGGCAACTTTGTGCGTCCCACGGTGTTTGCCGATGTGGACAACCGCATGCGCATCGCGCAAGAAGAAATTTTCGGCCCCGTGGCGTGCTTGATTCCTTTCACCGACGAGGCTGATGCCATTCGCCAAGCCAACGACATTGCCTACGGTTTGTCGAGCTATGTGTGGACCGAGAACATTGGCAAAGCGCATCGTGTCGCTGCGGCCATTGAGGCGGGCATGTGTTTTGTGAACAGCCAAAACGTGCGTGACTTGCGTCAACCCTTCGGTGGCACCAAAGCCAGCGGGACAGGGCGTGAAGGCGGCACTTGGAGTTACGAAGTCTTCCTTGAGCCCAAAAACATTGCGGTGTCGATGGGCTCGCACCACATCCCGCATTGGGGTGTGTGAGCCTCAACAGCCAACACAAAATGAAGGAGGCAAAGATGGAAAAACTCGACAACACAAGGAGTGCTCGCCATGGGTAAGCTCGCATTGGCCGCAAAAATCACCCACGTGCCCAGCATGTACCTGAGTGAATTGCCGGGGCCGCGTTTTGGCACACGTCAAGATGCCATTGATGGCCACAAAGAAATCAGCCGTCGTTGCCGCGAATTGGGCGTGGACACCTTGGTGGTGTTTGACACCCATTGGTTGGTCAATGCCAACTATCACATCAACTGTGGTGCGCATTTCAAAGGCACGTACACCAGCAACGAGTTGCCACACTTCATCAGCAACATGGCGTATGAGTCTGCGGGCAACCCAGAGCTGGGGCATATTTTGGCCAAGGCCTGCAATGCCTACGGCGTAGAAACCTTGGCACACGATGCCACCACCTTGCAGCCGGAATACGGTACCTTGGTACCACTGCGCTACATGAATGAAGACCAGCACTTCAAGGTGATTTCGGTGTCAGCCTTGTGCACATCGCATTACCTGAATGACAGCGCACGTTTGGGATGGGCCATGCGCGAAGCGGTGGAAAAACACTACGACGGCACCGTGGCTTTCTTGGCCAGTGGCTCTCTGTCACACCGCTTTGCACAAAACGGTTTGGCACCTGAGTTTGCGTTCAAAGTGTGGAGCCCGTTCCTCGAACACTTGGACGCACATGTGCTGGAGATGTGGCACAAACGCGAGTGGGCAGACTTTTGCGAGATGCTGCCCGAATACGCGGCCAAGGGCCATGGCGAAGGCTTCATGCACGACACGGCCATGTTGCTCGGTGCGTTGGGCTGGAGTGGCTACAACGGCGGTGTCGACATCGTCACGCCTTACTTCGGAGCCTCAGGCACGGGCCAACTCAATGCGGTGTTTGAGGTGACGCCGCAAGACGGCCAACACATTCCTGCTGCGGTGGCCAGTCAAGCGCAGGGCTACAAAGCCGCGACTCGGTTGTAAGCCATGCCTCATCTCGTCATTCTTTATACCGGCCAACTCGACCAAGCGGTCAACATGACATCGCTGTGTCGACAGCTTGCCGATGCCATGCTCACCGTCAAGGACGAATCGGGCAAGCAAGTGTTTCCCACAGGCGGCACACGCGTGCTGGCTTACCCCGCACCGCACTACGCCGTGGCCGATGGCGGCGCAGCCGGTATTGCTGCGGGCGGCAACGGTGACTATGCGTTTGCGTACTTAAATTTACGCATGGGCCGTGGTCGCAGCGAGGCCACGCAAAAGCTGGCAGGCGACACCTTGCTGGCCGTGGTGAAAGCATTTTTTGCGCCGCTCATGGCGACCCAGCACATTGGGGTCACCCTGCAAATTGATGTGGGGCAAGAAGTGTTTGATGCCAAGCACAGCAGTCTGCATCCACTTTTTAACAAGGCATAAATATGTCCGTATTCACAGAAGAACAAATTCAAGCCTTGGCCGCTGAGCTCAACCATGCGGAGAAAACACGAACGCAAGTTGAGCATTTTTCTAAACGCTTTGCGGGCATGACCATCGAAGACGGTTACCGCATCAACCGTGCATGGATGGCGCTGAAATACGCAGAGGGCCGCACCGTCATTGGCCACAAAATTGGCTTGACCAGCCGTGCCATGCAGCAGTCCAGCCAAATTGATGAGCCCGATTACGGCACCTTGCTCGATGACATGTTGTTCTCTTGCACGCCAGGTGAAGTGCTCAACATTCCATTTCAAAAGTTCATCGCCCCGCGTGTCGAAGTTGAGCTGGCGTTCATCCTGAAAAAAGAACTGCGTGGCCCCAACGTCACACTCGACGATGTGCTGGACGCCACCGAGTACGTGACGCCTGCGATTGAAATCATTGACTCACGCATCGAGCAATTCGACCGCCACACCAAAGTGATGCGCAAAGTGTTTGACACCATCAGCGACAACGCGGCCAACGGCGGCATTGTGTTGGGGGCCAACAAGGTCGATGCCAAAACCACCAACCTGCCTTGGTGCGGTGCCATCTTGCGTCAAAACGGCGTGGTGGAAGAAACAGGTTTGGCTGCTGGCGTGCAAGGCCATCCAGCGATTGGCATTGCATGGCTGGCCAACAAACTCGCACCTTGGGGCGAGCACTTGGCCGCGGGTGAAATTGTGTTGGCGGGGTCATTCACCAAACCAGCGCCCGCCAAACTGGGCGATGTGTTTGAAGCTGACTACGGTCCGCTGGGTTGTTTGAAATTCAAATTTGCTTGAGGATTTAAAAATGGCAGAAGCATTCATTCGTCCACAGCGCTACAGCGCGTCAGAGTGGCAAGCCCGTGTTCAGTTGGCGGCTTGTTACAGAATTTTTGCCCACCTAGGCTGGTCGGAGCTGATCTACAACCACATCTCTCTGCGCGTGCCTGATGAAGAGGGTCACTTCTTGATCAACCCCTTTGGCTTGCACTACACCGAGGTGACTGCATCTAACCTGGTGAAAGTAGATATCCAAGGCAACATCATTGGCCACAGCGATTGGCCCATCAATCCAGCGGGGTTCACCTTTCACGGCGCAATTCACGCCACCATGCCCCGTGCGCACTGTGTGATGCACATCCACTCCACCCCCACCATGGCCGTGTGTTGTTTGAAAGAGGGCTTGTCGTACACCAACTTTTATGCGGCCCAACTTTGGGGGCAAGTGGCGTATCACGACTTTGAAGGCATCACGGTGCATGCCGAAGAGGGTGCGCGAATTTTGGCCAGCTCTGAGGGTAAGCCCGTGCTGTTCTTGCGCAACCATGGCCCCGTGGTCATTGGGACCTCATTGGCGCATGCGTTTAATTTGATCTGGCTGGTGCAGCGTGCGTGCGAAGTGCAAGTGGCTAGCCAAGCCTTGGGCGCATTGCAACCGATCACAGAAAAAGCGCTTGAAGCGTGCGTGCGCGACTCACTCAATTTCAAGCCCAACTTTGGTGCGGGTGAAGATTCATTCGCGGCCATGCAGCGACTCATTGACCGCATCGACCCCAGTTACAGGGCGTAAGACATAAGGCATAAGGCATAAGGCAAACGCAAGATGCAAATCACACCTAATAAATTCCTCGCTGAAATCCGACAAGGCCATGCACAAATAGGCTGCTGGTGCATTTTCAGATTTCACCGTTGGTGATGATGGCAGGCATCATGATTTTTTACATCATTTTGGGCTGCGTGATGGATGAGATGTCCAGGGCTTTCTTCGGGTTAAACCCTTCAGAAAAATCTCTGTGGTTTGGTATCCTGATTCGTTGACTTAAATTTTTATAACAGGAGACAAAAATGAAGCATCGTTTTCTTAAAGTTGCAGTTGCTGCCGCATTCACTGCTGCCGTATTTAGCCCTGCCGTGATGGCACAAGAGGTGACGCTCAAAGTGCACCACTTCTTGCCTGCCTCGTCGTATGCACAAACCTTGTTCATTCAGCCTTGGTGTGATCGCATTGCCAAGGAATCGAACAACAAGATGAAGTGCCAAATCTACCCATCCATGCAGTTGGGAGGCTCACCCCCTCAGTTGTTTGAACAAGCGCGTGACGGTGTGGCTGATATTGTGTGGACCGTACCTGGTTACGCAGCAGGCCGTTTCCCATCCATCGAAGTGTTTGAAATGCCCTTCATGATGCAAAGCCCAGAAGCCACCAGCAAAGCGTTGTGGGATTACGTGGATCAATACGCTAAGGCTGAATTCAAAGACGTCAAGCCTTTGGCTTTTCACGTGCACGGTGATGGCGTGTTTCACATGGTTAACAAGCCCATCCGTACTGCGGCTGATTTGAAGGGTGTAAAACTTCGTGCCCCAACGCGAGCCACCAACAAGTTCATCGCTTTGTTGGGTGCAACACCTGTGAGCATGCCTGTGCCACAAGTGGGGGACGCTTTGTCCAAAGGCGTGATTGACGGGGCCGTGGTGCCTTACGAAGTGGTGCCCGCGGTGAAGATTCAAGAGTTGGTGAAATTCCACTCTGAGACTGACCCATCTGAACCTGCTTTTTACACGACTGCATTCATCTTCGCGATGAATCAGGCTAAATATGACTCATTGCCTGCTGACTTGAAGAAAGTGATTGATCGCAACAGCGGTCAAGGCTTGTCAGGCATGGCCGGTAAGGCTTTCTTGCAAGCCGACATGGAAGGTAAGAAGTTGACAACAAAAAATACGACCAACGTGATTCCAAAAGCCGAATTGGACAACTGGAAAAAAGTGGCTCAACCTCTGTTTGATACATGGGTTTCGGACATGAACGCGAGAGGTCAAAACGGCAAGCAAATGCTTGATGGCGCAAGATCCTTGATTGCAAAGTATGCAGAAGGGAAATGAGCTTCGTATCGCGCTTACTTGAGTTTGATAACGACTTTGCCCTTGGCGCGACCGGACTCAACATAAGCCAAAGCCTCATTGGTGGAGTCGAAAGGGAAGACCTTGTCAACGACGGGGCGGATCACACTTTCTTCCAAGAGGCGAGTGATTTCCTGCAACTGGGCGCCATTCGCGTTCATGAACAGAAATGAATAGCTCAGGCCGAGACTGCGTGCTCGTCGTCTGACGCCTGAGCTTAGCCACCGCATGACCAGCTTCAAGAGCCATGGCACGGCGATTTTTTGGCCAAATTCGGGGGCAGGTGGGCCGGAGATGGAGATGGAGATGATCTCTCCGCCGCCTTTAAGCACTCGCAGAGATTTCTTCAGCGTCGTGCCATCTTGGCTGTTCAGAACCACGTCGTAGTCACGCAACACATCTTCAAAATTTTGTGTTTTGTAGTCGATCACCACATCAGCGCCCAGTCCCTTCACGAGCTCGACATTGGCCGAACTCGTTGTCGTGGCGACGCTCGCGCCCAGATATTTGGCCAGCTGTATCGCAAAGGTGCCTACGCCGCCAGAACCGGCCTGGATGAAGACTTTTTGCCCTTCCTTCAGTTTGGCTTTTTCAACGAGTGCTTGCCATGCCGTCAACCCGACCAGCGGAATGGAGGCTGCTTCCTCCATCGTGAGGCCCTTGGGTTTGTGCGCCAGTGAGGACTCCTTGACCGGTACGAATTCGGCGAAAGTGCCGATCCGAAAATCATCAACACGTGCGTAGACCTCGTCGCCGATCTTGAACCTTTGTGCCAGAGGGCCCGCCTGGACCACAACACCCGCGACGTCATGCCCCAAGATGATGGGCAAGCGGTAAGGCAGGATGAGCTTGAACTCGCCATTCCTGATCTTGGCATCCAACAGATTCACGCCAGCGGCGTGGACTTCCACCAGGACCTCGTCATCCCGCAGTTGCGGCAATGCCATCTCGGCCAATTTGAGTTCACGATTTTTGCCGTAGCGTTCGAGAATGAATGCTTTCATCGTGTTATCTCCCGTTATCTCCCGTTATCGCCTGTGGCGTCAAAAATCATGCAAGTCGTTGTGGCATGGGCATAGATTTTTCCATCTGGCCCCAAGATACGGCCTTCAGCCGTGGCGACCTGACGCCCGACATGGATCACCTTGCCCTCGGCTCGAACCAGGGGGACGGCGTCGGTCAAGGCTCTGAGCATGTTGACTTTAATTTCAAGTGTGGTGTACCCCTTGCCTGCGGGCAGTGTCGTGTGCACGGCGCAACCCAGCGCGGAATCCAGCAGGGTGCAGAACCAACCGCCGTGCACAGTGCCCATAGGGTTGTAATGCCGAAATTGAGGTTTGCCCTGGAAGATTGCGATGCCGGGTTCCATGTAAATGGGGATGAAATCCATGGCATCCCCAATAGGGGGAGCAGGTAGATCTCCTGCAAAGATGGCTTCAAAAACCTCCATGCCAGACATGCCGAAAACTTTCTCGCGTGGCGCTGTACCTGGCGCGCTCAGGTTTTTACGCACAGCCAGCTCTTTTTCTTTCCAGTTGTCGATGTTTTGCATCATCATGGCTTTCTTCTTTAACTTGCATATGCAAATGTTGTATATACAATGTATCACATGAAAAACATGACCACGCCTCAAGGCTGTACCAATTTGAAACTGCGACAGCTGGGGCGAATGGTGTCCAGACACTACGACAGCTACATGGCGACAACGGGTTTGAAAAACACCCAATACGCCTTGCTCAGCTGTGTTGTCAAACTTGGTCCGATTCGTCCGAGTGATTTGGCTCGGCACTTGCAAATGGACGCATCGACGTTGACTCGCAATCTGAAACCCATGCTCACGCAGGGGTGGCTGACGGTCGGTGCGGGGGAAGACGCACGCAGTCGTCTGGTCGAAGTGACGGAGGCGGGCCGTGCTCTTCGCATCAAGGGGCAGCGCGCCTGGAAAGCGGCGCAAACAGCCTTGAACCACCAGTTGGGATTGGAACAAGTCGGCGTGCTTCACGATTTGTTGGATGCCAGCATGTTGGCACTTGATGAGGCGTCGAGCAGTGCAATATCCCTCTGATTCACCAGCTCTTTATGGTTTTTGTCATTGGTCAAATCGACGGTTTTTCTTTTGTGGGTGACTCAGTGAAAGCCCGTCTAGGCGGTTGTGATTCAAGATCTTGGTAAAGCCGCTCGGTGGTGTTGGGGCGCTGTATCTTTTTAATTCTTTGTGCGGCGTAAAATCCCCCATTGGCGTTTAGACACTCATTCCAAGCGCGGCCTGTGCCGCGCTTTTTTCATTGAAGACACATGGTTCAGATTACTCTCCCCGACGGTTCGCAACGTGAATTCCCAGGCCCCGTGACCGTGGCCGAAGTGGCCGCGTCTATTGGCGCAGGCTTGGCCAAGGCGGCTTTGGCTGGCAAGGTCGATGGCAAAGTGGTGGACACCAGCTTCACGATGAACACTAATGCGAGCTTGGCCATCATCACGGCCAAAGACGCCGAAGGCTTGGAGGTGATCCGTCACTCCACCGCACACTTGTTGGCCTACGCGGTGAAAGAGCTGTACCCCGAAGCCCAGGTGACCATTGGCCCCGTCATTGACGACGGTTTCTTCTACGACTTTTCGTTCACTCGCGGCTTCACCCCCGAAGACTTGGTGTCCATTGAAAAGCGCATGACCGAGTTGGCCAGCAAAGACGAAGCCGTGGTGCGTCGTGTGTTGCCACGCGACGAGGCTGTGGCTTATTTCAAAGGGCTGGGTGAGCACTACAAAGCAGAAATCATTGCCAGCATCCCCAGCAATGAAGACGTGAGCCTGTACCGCGAAGGTGACTTTGAAGATTTGTGCCGTGGCCCACATGTGCCCAGCACAGGCAAGCTCAAGCATTTCAAGCTCATGAAAGTGGCCGGCGCCTACTGGCGCGGCGACCACAGGAACGAAATGCTGCAACGTATTTACGGCACAGCTTGGGCCAGCAAAGACGATTTGCAGCTCTACCTCAAGCGCCTCGAAGAAGCTGAGAAGCGTGACCACCGCAAGCTGGGCCGCGAGCTCGATTTGTTCCACATCGACGAGCACGCCCCTGGCTTGGTGTTCTGGCACCCCAAGGGCTGGACCGTGTGGCAAACCATCGAGCAGTACATGCGTCAGGTCTACCGTGACAACGACTACCTTGAAGTCAAAGGCCCGCAAATCATCGACAAGTCGCTGTGGGAGAAAACCGGCCACTGGGACAAGTACCGCGACAACATGTTCACCACCGAGTCTGAAAAACGTGACTATGCTTTGAAGCCGATGAACTGCCCTGGCCACATCTTGATCTTCAAGCAAGGCATCAAGAGCTACCGCGACCTACCACTGCGCTACGGCGAGTTTGGTCAGTGCCACCGCAACGAGCCATCGGGCGGTTTGCACGGCATCATGCGCGTGCGTGGCTTCACACAAGACGACGGTCACATCTTCTGTACCGAAGACCAAATCTTGCCCGAGTGCGACACCTTCACCAAGGTGCTCAAGAAGGTCTACGCAGACTTTGGCTTCACTGACATCTTGTACAAAGTGTCCACACGCCCCGAAGCCCGCATTGGTTCGGACGACTTGTGGGACAAAGCCGAGAAGGCCTTGATGGACAGCTTGACCGCCGCAGGTTGCGAATACGTTATCTCCGAAGGGGACGGCGCTTTCTACGGCCCCAAGATTGAGTACACCCTGAAAGACGCGATTGGCCGCGAGTGGCAGTGCGGCACGATTCAGGTGGACTTCAACCTGTCTGAGCGCTTGGATGCCGAGTACACAGCGGAAGACGGCTCACGCCAACGCCCCGTCATCTTGCACCGCGCCATCGTGGGCAGCATGGAGCGTTTCATCGGAATTTTGATCGAACAGCACGCTGGCGCCTTGCCCACTTGGTTGGCGCCAACGCAGGTTTCGGTGCTCAATATCACCGATTCACAGGCCGAATATTGCAAAGAAGTTGCGAAAACGCTGCGAAATCAAGGGCTTAGGGTCGATTTAGACCTCCGAAACGAGAAAATCACGTATAAAATACGCGAGCATTCAATGCAAAAGCTTCCCTATATCTTGGTCGTAGGCGACAAAGAGAAGGAAGCTGGCGCCGTCGCAGTGCGCGCCCGAGGCAATCAAGACCTCGGTGTGATGTCTCTCGAAGCCTTCTCTCAAAAGATAGCCTCCGACATCGCTCTCAAAAGCTGATTTCATTGAGAAATTGCCAAGAGTTGTGCGTCGCACACCTGTGTCGGTTTGTTTTTGATTTTTAAGGATAGTCACCATCGCTACAGAATTTCGCGACCGCCGCCAGCGCGAGGAACGCAAACACCGCCTTAACCGGGAAATCATGGCCCCGGAAGTCCGCCTTTCAGGTCCTGACAACGAACCCCTCGGTATCGTGAGCTTGGCTGATGCCTTGCGCATGGCCGGTGAGATTGACGTTGACTTGGTTGAAATTGCCGCCACGGCTGTGCCGCCGGTGTGCCGTTTGATGGATTACGGTAAGTTCAAGTACCAAGAGCAAAAGAAGGCTGCTGAAGCGAAGTCCAAGCAAAAGGTCATCGAGGTCAAGGAAATCAAGTTCCGTCCCGGTACCGATGATGGTGACTACAACATCAAGATGCGCAACATCAAGCGCTTCTTAGATGACGGTGACAAATGCAAGATCACGCTGCGCTTTCGTGGCCGCGAGATCACGCACCAAGAAATCGGTATGGCGCTATTGCAGCGCATCCGTGATGAGTTGGCGGACCTGATCGTGGTTGAACAGTTCCCCAAACTCGAAGGGCGTCAAATGATCATGATGATCGCGCCTGGTAAGAAGAAATCGGGTGGCGCCGCCAAACCCGTTGCAGAAGCCGCTTCGGTAGCATCTGCATAAATTGGTAGCGCATCGTGCTGCTGCGCTTTGAAGGTAAGCAAATTCGTGTCTCGGGGCTTCCAAGACTACACATCGGTGTGTAGGCGCCTCACGAGCACAAATAAAGGAGCATCTAAATGCCCAAAATGAAGACCAAAAGCAGCGCTAAAAAGCGCTTCCGCGTTCGTCCAGGCGGTACCGTTAAACGCGGTCAAGCCTTCAAACGTCACATCTTGACCAAGAAGACGACCAAGAACAAGCGTCACTTGCGTGGTGCAGTGAATGTGCATGAGACCAACATGGGTCACATGGCGCAAATGCTGCCCAAGTGCGGCCTGTAATTAACTGACGAACAAGGAGAAAAAATATGCCTCGCGTTAAACGTGGTGTTACGGCCCGTGCCCGTCACAAAAAAGTTCTGGCTTTAGCCAAAGGTTTCCGCGGTCGCCGCGGTAACGTCTTCCGCATCGCTAAACAAGCGGTGATGAAGGCCGGTCAATATGCTTACCGCGATCGCCGCACTAAAAAGCGCGTGTTCCGTCAGCTGTGGATCGCTCGTATCAATGCTGCCGCACGTCAATGCGGTCTGACATACAGCCAATTCGCCAACGGCCTGAAAAAGGCAGCGATCGAAATCGACCGCAAGATGTTGGCCGACTTGGCCGTTCACGACATGGCTGCTTTCACCAGCATCGTGAATCAAGTCAAAGCCAAATTGGCCGCTTGATAGCCAAGGGTTAACCACCCACGAGTAAAGGGGTTGGGGCTACACAGCTTCAATCCCTTTTTTGTTTTCTCCTCTCCCCAAATTTTTCAATGAAATAACTTTCATGATGAGGGGGTCATTGGAATCATCAAAGTTATGAACGAGTTGGATTCTCTGGTCGCCAGTGCCCAGGCCCTGTTTGCGCAAAGCACCACACCGGCTGATCTTGAAAACGCCAAAGCCCAGTTCTTGGGCAAGTCAGGCCGCATCACCGAGATGATGAGGGGCATGGCTGCTTTGAGCGTCGAAGAAAAGAAATCGACCGGTGCCGCCATCAACGTGGCCAAGCAAGCGATTGAAGCGGCGCTCACTGCCCGCCGTCAAGCTTTGGCTGATGCCGAACTCGAGACCCAACTCAAAGCCGAAGCCTTGGATGTGACCTTGCCCGGTCGCGCCCGCATGGCTGGCGGTTTGCACCCCGTCACGATCACACTCGAACGCGTCGAAGCCATTTTTGGTTCGATGGGTTTTGAAGTGGCCCAAGGCCCAGAGATTGAAACCGACTGGTTCAACTTCACCGCGCTCAACACGCCCGAAGATCATCCCGCACGCTCCATGCACGACACCTTCTATGTGGAAGGTGGCAGCGCCGAAGCGCCTAACTTGCTGCGCACGCACACCAGCCCGATGCAAGTGCGCCACGCTGTGCAACACGTCAAGCGCTACCAAGCGCGTTTGGATGCCGGTCAAGGCATGCCCGAAATTCGCGTCATCGCGCCAGGCCGCACCTACCGTGTGGACAGCGATGCCACGCACTCGCCCATGTTCCACCAATGCGAAGGCTTGTGGATTGGCGAGAACGTGAGCTTCAAAGACCTCAAAGTGGTCATCACCGATTTCTGTCGCACGTATTTTGAGAGCGACGATTTGGTGCTGCGTTTCCGTCCCAGCTTCTTCCCCTTCACCGAGCCCAGTGCTGAGATTGACATCCAGTTTCAAAGCGGAGCTTTGGCAGGCCGCTGGCTCGAAGTAGGGGGCTCAGGCCAAGTGCACCCGAACGTGGTGCGCAACATGGGCCTCGACCCTGAGCGTTTCATCGGCTTTGCCTTTGGTATGGGCATGGACCGTTTCACCATGCTGCGTTACGGCGTGAACGACTTGCGCTTGTTCTTCGATGGCGACATTCGCTTCTTGAGCCAGTTCCAATAACTTCACGCACACACGAGATTCATCATGCAATTCCCCGAATCCTGGTTGCGCGAATTCTGCAACCCATCCCTCACCACCCAAGAGCTGGCCGATACCTTGACCATGGCCGGTTTAGAAGTGGAAGAACTCCAGCCCGTTGCACCGCCTTTCACAGGCATCGTGGTCGGTGAAATCAAAGAAGCCGTCCAGCACCCCGACGCTGACCGCTTGCGCATTTGCCAAGTGGACGTGGGGCAGGGCGCCTTGCTCAACATCGTCTGCGGCGCACCCAATGCACGCGTGGGCATCAAAATTCCGTGCGCTACGGTGGGCGCAGAGTTGCCACCTGGCGAAGACGGCAAGCCATTCAAAATCAAAGTGGGCAAGCTGCGTGGCGTCGAAAGCCAAGGCATGTTGTGCTCGGCCAAAGAACTCAAAATTGCCGACGATCACGGCGGCTTGTTAGAGCTGCCCGCTGATGCACCGTTGGGTCAAAACATCCGCGAATATTTGAACCTCGACGACACCTTGATGACGTTGAAGCTCACGCCCAACTTGGCGCATTGCTTGAGCGTGTACGGCATTGCCCGTGAAGTGTCGGCCCTCACAGGTGCACCGTTAAAGGCACCGACCTTCCCAAGCATTGCTGCGACCAACCCAGACACCTTGGCAGTGAAAATCAGCGCCCCCGATTTGTGTGGCCGTTTCTCTGGTCGCGTGGTGCGTGGTGTGAACACTAAGGCGCAAACACCCGCATGGATGGTGAACCACTTGGCCCGTTGCGGCCAACGCAGCGTGAACCCCTTGGTGGACATCTCTAACTACGTGATGTTCGAACTGGGTCGTCCTTCGCATATTTTCGACCTCGACAAAATTCAAGGTGGCTTGGAGGTGCGTTGGGGCAAAGCGGGTGAACAGCTCAAGCTCTTGAACGGCAACACCGTGACCGTGGACGACAAAGTGGGTGTCATCGCGGACGCGCATCAAGTCGAGTCCCTCGCAGGCATCATGGGCGGCGACGCCACAGCCGTGAGCGACGACACGCACAACATTTACATCGAAGCCGCCTTTTGGTGGCCCTCAGCCATCGCAGGCCGATCACGCCGATTCAACTTCAGCACCGATGCCGGCCACCGTTTTGAACGCGGCGTTGACCCTGAGTTGACCGTGGAGCACATCGAGCGCATCACCCAGTTGGTGATTGACATTTGCGGCACACCCAACACAACGGTTGGACCTATTGACGACCAACGCGTGAACATGCCTGTGGCCAAACCTGTCACGCTGCGCGTGGCGCGTGCAGAGAAAGTCATTGGTATGCCACTCACCCAACAACGCGTGGCCGATGCTTTGCGTGGTTTGGGTTTGCCTGTCACTGAGGGGGAGGGTGTTGTCACCGTGCCGCCACCATCCTTCCGCTTCGATTTGCAAATCGAAGAAGACCTGATCGAAGAAGTGGCGCGCATGGTGGGTTACAACAACCTGCCCACCACGCCGCCTTTGGCGCCCATCACCGCCAGCGCGTGCAAAGAAGCACAACGCAGCCCACACGCTTTGCGCCATCACTTGGCCGCCTTGGGCTACCAAGAAACCATCAACTACAGCTTTGTGGACGAGCGTTGGGAACACGAGTTGGCAGGCAATGCCAATCCCATCAAACTGCTCAACCCCATCGCCAGCCAAATGAGCGTGATGCGCTCCACCTTGTTGGGCTCCTTGCTCAACGTGGTGAAGTTCAACGTGGACCGCAAAGCCTCACGCGTGCGCGTGTTTGAATTGGGCCGTGTGTTCCACAAAGACGCTTCTGTGCAAAACACCGACACCACCGTGCAAGGGTTCGAGCAGCCCATGCATGTGGCCGGCATTGCCTTTGGCAGCGCAGCGCCTTTGCAATGGGGCACCAAAGAACAAACCGCCGACTTCTTCGACGTGAAAGCAGATGTCGAAGCTTTGTTGGCGCCTGCTGTTCCTACGTTTGAAGCGGCAGAACATCCCGCCATGCACCCCGGCCGCTGCGCCAAGGTGTTGGTGAATGGTCAAGCTGTGGGCCATGTGGGTGAGTTGCACCCACGCTGGCGTCAAAGCTGGGACTTGGCGCAAGCGCCGGTGATGTTTGAACTCTCGCTCGATGCGGTGTTGCATCGTGCGGTCCCTAAGTCCACCGGTGTGGCTAAGTTCCCGAACGTGGAGCGCGATATTGCGGTGATCGTCAAAGACAGCGTCACACATGCCCAGTTGATGGCTGCGGTGCATGCGGCAAAAACACAAGGCTTGCTGCGCAACGCTGTGTTGTTTGATGTGTATCGCCCCAAGGCTGACAGTGCCGCCATGGCGATGGACGAAAAGAGCTTGGCTGTTCGCCTCACGCTCAACAGCGACGAGGCCACTTTGAACGAAGCCCAAATCGAAGGCGTGGTGCAAGCCGTGCTGGCTGAGTTGGCGGCCCAAGTGTCTGCGCGTTTACGCGCTTGATGTTCACACGTTAACAAGAGAACCGTATGGAACTTTCTTTTGAGAGCCTTGAAACACCTGCGTTAACCAAAGCGCAGTTGGCCGATTTGTTGTTTGAACAAATCGGTTTGAACAAGCGTGAGTCCAAAGACATGATCGACGCTTTCTTTGACCTCATCGCGCAAAGCTTGGTCAATGGCACGGATGTGAAAATTTCAAGCTTTGGAAATTTTCAAATTCGCACCAAAGCGCCTAGGCCAGGACGTAATCCTCGCACGGGAGAGGCGATCCCCATCGAGGCTCGTCGCGCGGTGACGTTTCATGCGAGTCACAAACTGAAAGAACAAATTCAGGGCGACAGTAATTCCAAAGTTGACACCTGATTGAAAAAGAGGCCGCCAAGGCCTCTTTTTTTTGTCAAAACTGTCAGTCCGTGTGATTCGAGGCAGATCTTCGTGTAACCTCTGCGGTCCCGTTTACAAGCTACTGATTTTCATGGAGAAATCCCTCCCCCCCATTCCAGCCAAACGCTACTTCACCATTGGTGAAGTGAGCGAGTTGTGCGGCGTCAAGCCGCATGTGCTGCGCTATTGGGAGCAGGAGTTTACACAGCTGCGTCCCATGAAACGTCGCGGCAATCGACGCTATTACCAGCGCCACGAAGTGTTGATGATTCGCCGCATTCGCGACCTCTTGTATGACCAAGGTTTCACCATCACTGGCGCACGTAACAAGTTGCAAGAGTTGGTGCAATCTGAGCGTGAACGTCGCCGCGTTGGCGGTGAATTGATTGATGTGGATTTGCCAGATGATGACGAGTTTGGTGACGACTTGAATGTTGATTTCGACGATGCGCACGAGTTACCACTGCTCGCATTGAGCAGCAGCGATGAAGCGCTGCAAACCTTGCGCAAAGAACTCACACAAATTCGCGACCTGCTCTCTGAGCTGCACTGAGTAGTGCGTTATAATTTAAACCTGATTCGGTGTGTGGCGCAGCCTGGTAGCGCACTTGCATGGGGTGCAAGGGGTCGAAGGTTCGAATCCTTTCACACCGACCAAGAATAACAAGGGTTAGCAGCGTAGTAGTTGCTAACCCTTTTGTCTTTTGTGAAGCTTCAGTGGCTTTTGGTGCCCGTTTCACTAAGAGCGTAGTCCTTCGTTAACTTGTTTGTATTTTTTTGCCTGAATTTTTACGTCAAACAATGTCGACGTGGTGAAGCTCAAACTGCCCCGTTTTTGCATCTGCAAAGTAATGCTGCAAAGTTTCTCTGACGGTGCGAAATGCAATCTCGTCCCAAGGTATTTCGTGTTCGGCAAACAAGCGTGCTTCTTGGGTTTCGTAGCCTGGGTCAAACTTGTCGCTGGTGAGTTGTGCGCGGTAAAAGAAATGCACTTGCCCTACGCGCGTGACGTTCATCATGGTAAATAAGGCTTGCATTTCAAACTGTGCGCCTGCTTCTTCCACGGTCTCACGCGCAGCACCTTGCGCCACGGTTTCGTTGAGCTCCATGAAGCCCGCAGGTAACGTCCATTTACCAAAGCGTGGTTCGATGTTGCGCTTGCACAGCAACACTTTGTCGCCCCACACAGGCACCGTGCCCACCACGTTGAGTGGATTTTCGTAATGAATGGTGTGACACACATTGCACACCGCGCGCTCACGCGTGTCGCCGTCGTCGGGCAGGCGATAGGTCACCGCGCTGCCGCACGATTTGCAATGTTGAATGAGCGTGCGATGCAGCATGTTGCTTAGACCACTTGTACTTTGAGCTCACCCAAGCCAGCGACTGCGCCCACCATGGTGTCGCCTGCCACCACAGCGCCAACGCCTTCAGGCGTGCCGGTGTAAATCAAGTCGCCGGGTTGTAACTCCCAAGCGGCTGATAAGTGTTCAATGGTTTCAGCAATGTTCCAAATGAGTTGGCTCACGCTGCTGCGTTGGCGGTCTTGTCCGTTGACTTGAACGTAAATTTCCGCGTTTACTACGTCGCCAGCTTGCGCGGTGGGGGTGATAGGACCGATGGGGGCGCTGTGGTCAAAGCCTTTGCCAATGCACCATGGGCGACCTTGTTTTTTCATGTCGTTTTGCAAGTCGCGGCGGGTCATGTCTAGGCCCACGGCGTAGCCGTAGATGTGGTTGAACGCATCTGCCGCTTTGATATTTTTCCCGCCTTTGCCAATGGCGACGACTAATTCGATTTCGTGGTGCAGGTTCTTGGTCAAGCTGGGGTAGGGCATGGTGCCTGTTTCCCCTGCATTGACAACCACCAAGCTGTCTGTGGGTTTCAAGAAGAAGAAGGGCGGCTCACGACCTGTGAAGCCCATCTCTTTGGCGTGCTCTTCGTAGTTGCGGCCCACGCAATAAATGCGGTGTACGGGAAAGCGCGCTGCTTTGCCCACCACGGGGATTGAAACAACTGGCGTGGCTTCAAACAAATAACTCATGGGTGTCTCCAATTCTTTTATTTTTAGTCTTGTGACTTGGTCACGAGTTCAAAGTGCTCCACCACTGGGGCTTGCGCAAAGAACGGGCCTACGATGGCGCGCCACTCGGCGAACGCTGGTGACTCACGAAAGTCCACGGTGTGGTTTTCCAATGTGGTCCAAAAAATTTGCAGGACATAGCGCTCTGGCGATTCAATGCCACGGTTGACTTTGTAGCCTTCAAATCCTTTGGCTTTGGAAATAACGGTTGCCACGCCGCGTTGAATGGCTTCGTCGAAGGCGGCTTGTTGGCCGGGCTGGATGCGGAGGTCGGCAAGTTCAAGAATCATGGTCTGTGCTACAGAGTTAAAACGAGGCTTGAGTCTACAGCCCCCACGTCTTGCTAGCAGTCGTGTTCGCGATATCCTTACATGCTATGCACCACAGTTCACACGCCCAACATTTGCCCACACTTTGGCCTATGAATTGGGCGTTACCTGCGGGAGTTCATGCGCTGTGTACCACTCGCATAGGTGGTGTGTCACAGCCCCCATTTCATGGATTTAATTTGGGCGACCATGTGCGCGACGATCCGCATGATGTCGCGATGAACCGTGCCTTGCTGCAAATGCAATTGGGTGGCGCACGTCCGGTGTTTTTGACGCAGGTGCATGGTGCAGATATCGCTGTCTTGAGTGCCAAGACGCTCGATGGCACACAGGCCGATGCATGCATCACCCAGGACGCTCAGCTGGCTTGCACCATCATGGTGGCCGATTGTTTGCCAGTGTTGTTGGTCGATGACGGTGGTTGTGTCGTGGCGGCTGCACATGCAGGTTGGCGGGGGCTAGCGGCTGGTGTTGTTGAGCAAACTGTGCAAGCTGTGTGCGCGCAAGCCAAGGTGAAGCCTCATGAAGTTCGTGTGTGGTTGGGGCCATGTATCGGTCCCGATGCGTTTGAAGTGGGGGATGACGTGCGTGCTGCGTTCATTGCAGGTGGCTTGCCAGAGTCATCAACTTCGATGCCCTATTTCAAGCCTCACCCAATGAATGCCAATAAATGGCTGGCTGATCTCGCTGGCTTGGCCCGTCTGCGTTTGCAAGCGATAGGCGTGACATCTGTTGCCGGTAATGACAGTTCGCCCGCGTGGTGCACAACGCGGCAACCATCAAAGCTCTTTTCGTACCGGCGTGACGGCGTCACTGGGCGTTTCGCTGCTTGCATTTGGCGTGCCTGAAGCTTCAGCCGTAGTATTTTGTGCTAACGCTTGTTTGCGCTCTTGTGCTTCTTTAGCTTTGATGGCTCTGCGTCTTGCTGGTGTGCCCATGATGTATCCGACCACACTCATTGGCATCACGCCGTAAAGCAAAAAGGTGAACACTGCACCGAGCAGTGAGCCGACGGGGCTTGTTGCTTCAGCCACGGCCATCATCAACGCCACATAAATCCACGCGATTAGAACCAAATACATCTAGGGGTTTTCTCTTGAGTTTGACTTCTGTCAGAAATTCGAAGGTAAATCACTGACATACTGGAGACAGTTATAAAAACAACGACGACTGTATAGGAGATAAGTGATGGATCAGAATGCGGCCCTCAAGAGCTTGGAGGACGGCTGGCTCAAAGCCTTGGCCTCATTTAAAACGATTGGCGGCGGTGACGGGAAAGCACCTTCATTGAGCTTTTCTCCAGAAAAACTCAATGAGTTGCAAAAGCAATACATCTCCGATGCGAGTGAATTGTGGAATCAAAGCTTGAACGGCAAGCCTGTTGTGCAAGATCGCCGTTTCAAAGGCGATGCGTGGGGACAAAACCCGATGGCTGCTTTCACAGCCGCCGCTTACTTGCTAAACACCCGCACCATGATGGCGCTCACCGAGGCGGCTGAGACGGATGCAAAAACAAAGGCGCGTATTCAGTTCGCTGTTGAGCAATGGGCAGCAGCCTCGGCGCCTAGCAACTTTTTGGCGCTCAATGCAGAAGCGCAACAAAAAGCGATTGACACCAAAGGTGAAAGCATTTCCAAAGGCATTCAAAACTTGTTGCACGACATGCAGCAAGGCCATGTGTCGATGACAGATGAGAGTCTGTTTGAAGTGGGCAAGAACGTTGCCACCTCTGAAGGCAAAGTGGTATTTGAGAACGAATACTTTCAATTGCTCGAATATAAGCCATTGACTACCAAGGTCTATGAACGTCCTTTCTTGCTAATACCGCCTTGTATTAACAAGTTTTATATCCTTGACTTGCAGCCAGAAAATTCGCTCATCCGCTATGCGGTGAGTCAGGGGCATCGTACCTTTGTCGTGAGTTGGCGCAACCCAGATGAGTCCATGAAGGACACCACATGGGACAACTATGTCGAAGATGTGGCAATTCAAGCCATCCGTGTGACACAAGAAATTGGCGGAGCCAAACAAATCAACGCTTTAGGTTTTTGCGTAGGAGGCACCATCCTCTCCACCGCACTTGCCGTGTTGGCTGGACGCGGTGAAAAGCCTGTAGCCAGCGCAACCTTCCTCACAACCTTGATTGACTTCACGGACACTGGCGTATTGGATGTGTTCATTGATGAAGCCTTTGTCAAATTCCGCGAGGGTCAGTTCGCCGAAGGTGGATTGATGAAGGGCAAAGACATGGCTTCGACTTTCAGTTTCTTGCGTCCCAACGATTTGGTGTGGAACTATGTGGTAGGTAATTACCTCAAAGGCGAAACCCCGCCACCGTTTGACTTGCTCTACTGGAACAGCGACTCTACAAACTTGCCTGGCCCTATGTATGCTTGGTATTTACGCAACACCTATTTAGAGAACAACCTCATCAAGTCGGGCAAGGCCTTGGTTTGTGGTGAAAAAATTGATTTGAAAAACGTGGACATGCCTGTGTACATCTACGGTTCACGCGAAGACCACATCGTGCCTATTGGCGGCGCTTATGCCAGCACGCATGTGTTTCCTGGCAAGAAACGTTTTGTCATGGGTGCTTCCGGTCATATTGCGGGTGTGATTAACCCTCCTGCAGCGAATAAGCGTTGCTACTGGATTGGCAGCGACACGAATTTCCCCAAAGACGTTAACCAATGGATTGGTAAAGCGAAGGAGCATCCAGGTAGCTGGTGGACCGATTGGTCGACTTGGCTCAAGGCGCATGCAGGTAAACAAATCGCTGCACCTAAGACCTATGGCAAAGGCAAATACAAAGCGACCGAGAGTGCTCCTGGCCGTTATGTCAAACAACGCGCCAGTAACTGATTTTTTAAACCTTTCACAAATAAATGGAGATATTCATGGAAGACATCGTCATCGTTTCCGCTGCACGCACCGCTGTGGGCAAATTCGGTGGTTCGCTCGCAAAAATCGCTGCAACGGAGTTGGGCTCTATCGTCATTCGCGAAGCTCTGGCGCGTGCCAAAGTCGATCCCGCTATGGTGGGTGAAGTCATCATGGGCCAAGTGTTGGCTGCGGGTGCAGGCCAAAACCCTGCGCGTCAAGCTTTGATGAAGTCTGGTATTCCTAACGCCGTGCCCGCCTTGACCATCAATGCCGTGTGTGGTTCTGGCCTCAAGTCGGTGATGCTTGCTGCGCAAGCTGTGGCTTATGGCGACAGCGACATTGTGGTAGCCGGTGGCCAAGAAAACATGAGCGCTTCTGGCCACGTCCTGTTGGGTTCTCGTGATGGCCAACGCATGGGCAACTGGAACATGATCGACACCATGATCGTGGACGGTTTGTGGGACGCGTACAACCAGTACCACATGGGCATCACGGCTGAGAACGTGGCCAAAGAGTTCAACATCACACGCGACATGCAAGACGCCTTGGCCTTGGCCAGCCAACAAAAAGCGACAGCTGCACAAGATGCGGGCAAGTTCAAAGACGAAATCGTGTCGGTCAACATCCCACAGCGCAAAGGCGATCCTGTGGTGTTCAATGCAGATGAATTTATCAACAAGAAAACCACCGCTGATGTTTTGGCAGGCTTGCGCCCAGCCTTCGACAAAGCAGGCACTGTCACTGCGGGCAACGCATCAGGCATCAACGACGGCGCTGCTGCGGTGGTGGTGATGACGGCTAAGAAAGCGGCTGCATTGGGCCTCACACCGTTGGCACGCATTGCTGCTTTTGGCACCAGTGGCTTGGACCCAAAAATCATGGGCATGGGCCCCGTGTCTGCATCGCGCAAAGCGCTGGAACGTGCCGGCTGGAAAGCTTCGGATGTGGACTTGTTCGAACTCAACGAAGCTTTCGCTGCGCAAGCTTGCGCCGTGAACCAAGAACTGGACATTGACCCAGCCAAGGTCAACGTCAACGGTGGCGCGATTGCCATTGGTCACCCCATCGGTGCATCGGGTTGCCGCATCTTGGTGACCTTGTTGCATGAGATGCAACGTCGCAACGCCAAAAAAGGCTTGGCCGCACTGTGTATCGGTGGTGGCATGGGTGTGTCATTGGCCTTGGAGCGTTAATTCGTTCAACCCCAGTTTTCTAAATTTCATTCACTTCAAATCAAACTCATACCTATAGGAGACAACAAATGAGTAAAAAAGTAGCTTACGTTACAGGTGGCATGGGTGGCATCGGAACCGCGATTTGTCAACGTCTTCATAAAGAAGGCTTCACAGTGATCGCAGGCTGTGGCCCTACGCGTGATTTCAACAAATGGTTGGATGAACAAAAAGTATTGGGCTACACCTTCTACGCATCCGCTGGCAACGTGGGCGATTGGGATTCCACGGTTGAAGCTTTTGCAAAAGCCAAGGCTGAGCATGGTCCGATTGATGTGTTGGTCAATAACGCAGGGATTACGAAGGACCGCATGTTCTTGAAAATGACGCGCGACGATTGGGACGCCGTGATGAACACCAACCTTGACTCCATGTTTAACGTCACCAAACAAGTCGTGCCCGACATGGTCGAGCGCGGCTGGGGCCGCATCATCAACATCTCGTCGGTGAACGGTGAAAAAGGTCAAGCGGGTCAGACCAACTACTCGGCTGCCAAAGCTGGTATGCATGGCTTCTCGATGGCTTTGGCTCAAGAGCTGGCCACCAAAGGCGTGACGGTCAACACCGTGTCGCCTGGTTACATCGGTACCGACATGGTCAACGCCATTCGTCCTGATGTGTTGGAAAAGATTGTGGCGACTGTGCCCGTCAAGCGCTTGGGCAAGCCCAGCGAAATCGCTTCCATCATTGCATGGATGGCCAGCGACGATGGTGGTTACACCACAGGTGCTGACTTTGCCGTGAACGGTGGTTTGCACATGGGCTAAGCCTTTGCGGCGCCCATTAAAAAGCCCGCTTTGTAGCGGGCTTTTTATCGCCTGTTTGAACTGATTATTTATTGAGTTTGACCATTTGCATGGCCGAGACAATCAAGCCAGAAACCTCGGTCATGTTGCTCGGCACGATGAGGGTTGTTTTTGAATCTGCGGCCACTTTGCCATATGCATGTACAGCCTGTTCGGCTACTTTGAGTTGTACGGCTTGCTCGCCGCCGGGCTGACGAATGGCGGCTGCAATTCGCTCAATCGCTTGTGCTGTGGCATCTGCCACGGCCGTGATGGACGCGGCTTCACCTTGGGCTTTGTTGATGGCTGCTTGTTTTTCACCTTCGGAGCGGGCAATGAAGGCTTCGCGTTCACCGGTAGCGATGTTGATTTGCTCTTGACGACGCCCTTCTGAGGCCGCAATTAAAGCGCGCTTCTCACGTTCTGCGGTGATCTGCGCTTGCATGGCGTGCAAAATTTCTGCAGGCGGTGTGAGGTCTTTGATTTCATAGCGCAGCACCTTCACACCCCAGTTCAACGCGGCTTCATCAATGGCAGCCACCACTTGCGCGTTGATGATGTCGCGCTCCTCAAAAGTCTTGTCGAGTTCCAATTTGCCAATCACACTGCGTAAGCTGGTTTGTGCGAGCTGCGTGACAGCCATGATGTAGTTGGACGAACCATAGCTGGCCAAACGTGGGTCAGTCACTTGGAAATACAAAATGCCGTCGACTTGCAGCTGCGTGTTGTCGCGCGTGATGCAAATCTGGCTTGGCACATCAAGCGGAATTTCTTTGAGGCTGTGCTTTTGAATCACGTTGTCAATGAAGGGCACTACAAAGTTCAAGCCTGGTGTGAGACTGGCGTGGTACTTGCCTAAGCGTTCTACCACCCATGCGTTTTGCTGAGGCACCACCTTGACGGTTTTGATGACAAACAAAATGACGATGGCTAAAAAGAGAATTGCGGTTTCCATGTCTGAACCTTTTGAGAGAAGTTAAATTTTTTCAAGCACCAAGCAATTGCCGCGCATCTCGGTGATACGGTGCAAGCCAGACTCAGGGGCTTGGCCTGGTGCGCAAACAGCGGCCCATTGCGCACCGCGGTGTTTGACTTGAGCGTTGCCTTGCGCGTCCCAAACTTGCACTGTCACGGTTTCACCGATGTCGAGGTGGATGTTGCTGTCTTGTGCATCGTTACTGGGCTTTTGTTGGAGGTGCCACACCACCGCGGCAACTCCACCCACCAAAGCTGCTGTCACGATTTGCCATGTGGTTGAGCCACCGGCGTAAGCCATCAAGGCCCCAGCGGCTGCGCCCGCAGAAAGCATGAGCAAATAAAACGTCCCAGTCAGTAATTCGGCCACCACAAGAGCGCCTGTTGCGAGCCACCAAAGAGTTGGGTAATCCATTGTCAAAGCCTTTGAAGTGAATATTTTTAGGCTATCTCGATTGTGCCCAATCTTTAAACAGAGGGCACGGGATAATTGCGCCATGAATTTCCCCGATGCCTTGCTTTGGCGCACCTCCGTCGCCCCCATGATGGATTGGACCGACCGCCACTGCCGTTATTTCCACCGCTTGCTCAGCCGCAACACCTTGCTCTACACCGAGATGGTCACCACGGGTGCGCTGCGTCATGGCGACACGCAACGGCATTTGCGTTTCAACGCCGAAGAGCATCCCGTGGCGCTGCAATTGGGCGGCAGCGACGCGGCTGATTTGGCGCATGGCGCGAAGTTGGGCGAACAGTGGGGCTACAACGAAATCAACCTCAACTGTGGTTGCCCCTCAGACCGCGTGCAGCGTGGCGCGTTTGGCGCGTGCCTGATGAACGAGCCCCAAACCGTGGCCGATGGTGTGAAAGCCATGATGGATGTGGTGAGTATTCCCGTGACGGTGAAGCACCGCATTGGCATTGACCGCATCGAGAGCTACGACTTTGTGCGCGACTTTGTAGGTACGGTGAGTGACGCGGGATGCAAGGTGTTCATCGTGCACGCACGCAACGCGTGGCTCGATGGTTTGAGTCCCAAAGAAAACCGCGAAGTGCCGCCGCTGCGCTACGAGCTGGGCTACCAGCTGAAAAAAGACTTTCCCAATTTGGTGATCGCCATCAACGGCGGCATTACCACCAACGCGCAAATGGCCGAGCACTTGCAACATGTGGACGGCGTGATGCTGGGGCGCGAGGCGTATTACCGTCCGTGGCTCATGACCACATGGGATGCAGAGTTTTACAACGACCCACACGACATACTCAGCCGCGAAGCGGTGGAGGAGGCGATGGTCGCCTACATGGAGCGAGCCCACGCCGAAGACGACTGCCCTTGGTACCCGATTGCCCGACACATGTTGGGCTTGTTTCATGGTCAGCGTGGTGCGCGTTTGTGGCGTCAGGTGTGGAGCAACCACAAGCTCAAACCTTTGTCGCCGCATGAAGTGCTGAAGATAGCCCGCGAGGCCTTGGCCCGTGGCGCAGAACATCCCGCCGAGACGAGCTGACAGTTGGGTGCGTTAGCTTGCGGCCTCTAAGCCGTTGGCAAAGTGCTCGTTCATGCACTGCACACTCAGGGGGGCATTGCGTGCCATCAAGGCTTCCATGATGGCTTGGTGCTCTTTGAGCGACTCTTCTAAGCGGCCACTCTTGAGCAGCGAGTTGTGGCGGTTGAGCTTCATCACCTTGCGCAAGTCGGCCACCATTTGATCGCGCCAACGGTTGTTGGCAATTTCCAGCAAGCGCATATGAAAGCGCTCGTTGACCTGAAAGAACTTTTCGCGGTCGGCCACCGCGGCGGTCAGCTCTGCATGCAGGGTTTGTAAGTCGTTTAGCTGTTCGGCTGTGGCATCTTTGGCCACCACGCCTGCGGCGTCTGACTCAAGCAGTGCGAGCAAGTGGTACACATCACGCTGGTCTTTTTCGTTGACTTCGGTCACGTAGGCGCCGCGTCGCACCTTCATCGTCACCAAGCCTTCGGCGGCCAGCACCTTGAGGGCTTCGCGCATGGGCGTGCGGCTGATGCCGTATTCCTCGGCCAAACGCATCTCGTCAATCCAGCTGCCGGGCTCTAACTCGGCCGAAAAAATACGCTGACGCAGCAGTTCAGCGACTTCTTCATAAAGGGCGCGAGGGGTGAGGGTGACGGCAGCCATAGCGTCGAATTGTAAGCCCTGATAAGATTTTGAATCAATAATTATGAATGATATGATCGTGCAATTGATCAAACCTTGAGGTTAACCTTGGGTTTATTTGATCGTTGCATACCCTTTTCAAGAGTGATTTGCCATGAGCCAAAAGCCAACCGAATTCAACGCCGCCAACCTCGAAGCATGGGCCAAAGCCGCTGCTAAATCAGCCCCCGGCGGCGACATCAACGCCTTGAATTGGAAGACCTTGGACGGCATCAGCGTCAAGCCGCTGTACACCGCCGAAGACACCCAAAACCTGCCTTACGCCAACACCCTGCCCGGCTTTGAGCCGTACTTGCGCGGCCCACAAGCCACCATGTATTCGGTGCGCCCATGGACAATTCGCCAATACGCAGGCTTCTCAACCGCTGAAGAATCCAATGCGTTTTACCGCAAGGCTTTGGCTGCGGGTGGTCAAGGCGTGTCGGTGGCGTTTGACTTGGCGACGCACCGTGGCTATGACTCGGACCATCCTCGTGTGACGGGCGACGTGGGCAAGGCCGGTGTGGCCATTGACTCGGTCGAAGACATGAAGATTTTGTTCGACCAAATTCCGTTGGACAAAGTGTCAGTTTCCATGACCATGAACGGCGCTGTGTTGCCTGTGTTGGCGGGCTACGTGGTGGCCGCTGAAGAGCAAGGCGTGAGCCAAGACAAGCTCTCGGGAACCATTCAGAACGACATTCTGAAAGAGTTCATGGTGCGCAACACCTACATCTACCCACCCGAGCCGTCGATGAAGATCATCGGCGACATCATTGGCTACACCGCGCAGCACATGCCCAAGTTCAACTCGATCTCGATTTCGGGTTATCACATGCAAGAGGCGGGTGCCAACCAAGCTTTGGAATTGGCCTTCACCTTGGCCGACGGCAAAGAGTATGTGAAGACCGCGATTGCTTCCGGTTTGGACGTCGACGCCTTTGCTGGCCGCTTGTCGTTCTTCTGGGCGGTGGGCATGAACTTCTATTTGGAAATCGCCAAAATGCGTGCCGCCCGTTTGCTGTGGTGCCGCATCATGAAGGGCTTTGACGCCAAGAACCCCAAGAGCTTGATGTTGCGCACGCACAGCCAAACCTCGGGCTGGTCACTCACCGAGCAAGACCCCTACAACAACGTGGTGCGTACCACCATCGAAGCCATGGCTGCGGTGTTTGGTGGCACACAGTCGCTGCACACCAACTCGTTTGACGAAGCCATTGCTTTGCCCACCGAGTTCTCGGCACGCATTGCCCGCAACACACAGCTCATCATTCAAGAAGAGACCCACATCACCAACGTGATCGACCCTTGGGCTGGCTCTTACATGATGGAGTCACTCACCCAAGAAATGGCCGACAAAGCCTGGGCCATCATCGAAGAAGTCGAAGCCATGGGCGGCATGACCAAGGCCGTGGACAGCGGCTGGGCCAAGCTCAAGATCGAAGCCGCTGCCGCTGAAAAGCAAGCGCGCATCGACTCTGGCAAAGACGTCATCGTGGGTGTAAACAAATACAAGCTCGCCAAAGAAGACCCGATCGAAATCTTGGCCATCGACAACGTGCGCGTGCGTGACGGCCAGATTGAGCGTTTGCAAAAAATCAAAGCCACCCGCGACACTGCAAAAGTGCAAGCCGCGTTGGACGCGCTCACCGCATCAGCCCAGAGCGGCGCGGGCAACTTGCTTGACTTGTCCATCAAGGCCATTCGACTGCGTGCCACCGTGGGCGAGGTGAGCGATGCGCTCGAAAAAGTGTTTGGCCGCCACCGTGCTGACACGCAAAAGGTCACAGGCGTTTACGCCGCTGCCTACGACGATGGCGAAAACGTGGGAGACACCATGGAATATTGGAATGCACTGAAGGCCGACATTGCCGAATTCGCTGAGAGCCATGGCCGTCGCCCCCGCGTGATGATTTCTAAGTTGGGCCAAGACGGTCACGACCGTGGCGCCAAAGTGGTGGCCACTGCATTTGCCGACCTCGGTTACGACGTGGACATGGGCCCCTTGTTCCAAACGCCTGAAGAGTGCGCACGCCAAGCGATTGAAAACGACGTGCACGCCGTGGGCGTGTCCACCCTCGCAGCGGGCCACAAAACGCTGGTGCCTGCCATCATTGCTGAATTGAAAAAGCAGGGCGCCGACGACATCATCGTGTTTGTGGGCGGCGTGATTCCCCGTCAAGACTACGACTTCTTGTACGAAGCCGGCGTGAAAGGTATTTACGGCCCAGGCACTCCCATTCCAGCCAGCGCCAAAGATGTGCTGGAACAAATCAAAAAGGCCATTGGGTGACACCTGAGCAGTTGCTCGATGGCTTGCTGCGCGGCAACGCTGCCGTGCAGCGTCGCGCTATGGCCAAAGCCATCACGCTTTTAGAGTCGACGCGTACCGATCATCGTGCATTGGCCGATGAGTTACTCACCGCCATGCTGCCGCATACCGGTAAATCGTTTCGTTTGGGCATTAGTGGCGTGCCGGGCGTGGGCAAGTCCACCTTCATCGAAGCACTCGGTTTGTATTTGATTGATCAGGGGCACCGTGTGGCCGTGCTCACCATTGACCCGTCTTCAACCGTTTCTGGCGGCTCCATCTTGGGTGACAAAACCCGCATGGAATTTTTGAGCGTGCACGACCAGGCCTACATTCGCCCCAGCCCATCGAGTGGCACTTTGGGTGGCGTGGCCGAAAAAACGCGTGAGTCCATGTTGGTGTGCGAAGCCGCAGGCTACGACGTGGTGATTGTGGAAACCGTGGGTGTGGGCCAAAGCGAAACTGCGGTGGCCAACATGACCGATATGTTTGTGTTGCTGCAATTGCCCAATGCCGGCGACGACTTGCAAGCCATCAAAAAAGGCGTGATGGAGATTGCCGATTTGGTGGTCATCAACAAAGCCGACATCGACGCCACAGCCGCCACGCGTGCGCAGCTGCAAATCACCAGTGCCTTGCAGCTGTTGGGCATGCACGGTGGTTCGGGCCACGCGCACCGCAACACTGAGGTGTGGCACCCCAAAGTGGTTCAGCTCAGTGCCTTGTTGGGCCAAGGTGTGGATGCGTTTTGGGCGGCGGTGGGTGAGTTTCAAACCCTTCAAAAGCAAAACGGTCGCTTTGTAGAGCGCCGTCAAAACCAAGCCTTGTCGTGGATGTGGGAGCGCATCGACGCAGGCCTCAAACAAAATTTCCGTGCGCAGCCGCGTGTGCAAACGCTGCTGCCCCAACTCAGTCAACAAGTCGCGGCGGGCCAGCTGGCCGCATCGACGGCTTCCCGCCAACTGCTCAGCGCTTATCAAGCACAGAGTTAATTTGAAAATCTTCCTGGAGTAAAGAAAGAGCAACCATGCAAGACATCATCGAACAACTGGAACAAAAGCGCGCTGCGGCCCGCTTAGGTGGCGGCCAAAAGCGCATTGACGCACAGCACGCCAAAGGCAAACTCACAGCACGCGAGCGCATCGAAGTGTTGTTGGACGAAGGCACCTTCGAAGAGTGGGACATGTTCGTTGAGCACCGTTGCACCGACTTCGGCATGCAGGACAACAAGATCCCCGGCGACGGCGTGGTCACCGGCTACGGCATGATCAACGGACGTTTGGTGTTTGTGTTCAGCCAAGACTTCACCGTGTACGGTGGCGCTTTGTCTGAAACGCACGCCGAGAAGATTTGCAAAATCATGGATCAAGCCATGAAAGTGGGCGCACCCGTGATCGGCTTGAACGACTCAGGCGGCGCACGTATTCAAGAAGGCGTGGCTTCACTCGGTGGTTACGCCGACGTGTTCCAGCGCAACGTGATGGCCTCGGGCGTGGTGCCTCAGATCAGCATGATCATGGGCCCATCCGCAGGCGGTGCGGTGTATTCACCCGCGTTGACCGATTTCATCTTCATGGTCAAAGACACGTCTTACATGTTTGTGACCGGCCCTGAAGTGGTGAAGACCGTGACCCACGAAGAGGTGACCGCTGAAGAGTTGGGCGGCGCCATCACGCACACCACCAAGAGCGGTGTGGCGGACATGGCGTTTGAAAACGATGTGGAAGCGTTGCTCATGTTGCGTCGCCTCTACAACTACCTGCCTTTGAACAACCGCGAAAAAGCACCCGTACGTGCCAGCGGCGACCCATCGAGCCGTATGGACATGAGCTTGGATACGCTGGTTCCAGATAATCCAAACAAAGCCTATGACATGAAAGAACTCATCGTCAAAACGGTGGACGATGGCGACTTCTTTGAGCTGCAACCCGACTACGCCAAAAACATCCTGATCGGCTTTGCCCGCATGGAAGGCCAAACCGTCGGCATCGTGGCGAACCAACCTTTGGTGTTGGCAGGCTGCTTGGACATCAAGAGCTCCATCAAGGCCGCACGTTTTGTGCGCTTCTGCGATGCGTTCAACATTCCCGTGGTCACGTTTGTGGACGTGCCCGGCTTCATGCCCGGTACCTCGCAAGAGTACGGCGGCATCATCAAGCACGGCGCCAAGTTGCTGTACGCGTACGCCGAATGCACGGTGCCAAAAATCACCGTCATCACACGCAAAGCCTACGGTGGCGCGTATGACGTGATGGCCTCTAAGCACTTGCGCGGTGATGTGAACTTTGCTTGGCCTAACGCCGAAATCGCGGTGATGGGTGCCAAGGGCGCGGTGGAAATCATTTTCCGTGAAGACAAAGGCGACCCCGAAAAACTGGCCGCCAAAGAAGCCGAATACAAAGCCCGCTTTGCCAACCCCTTTGTGGCTGGCGCACGCGGCTTCATCGACGACGTCATTCAACCGCATGAAACACGCAAACGTATTTGCCGCTCGTTGGTCATGCTCAAAGACAAGAAGATCGAAAACCCATGGCGCAAGCACGGAAACATTCCGCTCTAAGCCGCTAGGAGAAGAAGAACATGTTTACAAAAATTCTGATTGCAAACCGTGGCGAAATCGCATGCCGCGTCATCGCCACCGCTCACAAGATGGGCATCAAAACGGTGGCCGTTTACTCTGAAGCCGACAAAGAAGCACGTCATGTGCAACTGGCTGACGAAGCGGTGTTGATTGGCCCTGCGGCCTCGCGCGAGTCATACCTCGTGGCTGACAAAATCATCGCTGCTGCGAAGGCGACTGGCGCACAAGCCATTCACCCTGGCTATGGTTTCTTGAGCGAGAACACCGACTTCGCCAAGCGTTGCGAAGAAGAGGGCATTGCCTTTATCGGCCCCAAGGCCCACTCCATCGCGGCGATGGGTGACAAGATCGCTTCTAAGAAGCTGGCGCTCGAAGCCAAGGTCAACACCATCCCCGGATACAACGACGCCATCGACACCGCAGAACAAGCGGTGGGGATTGCCAAGGGTATTGGTTACCCCGTCATGATCAAGGCTTCGGCGGGCGGTGGTGGCAAAGGTTTGCGCGTGGCGTTCAATGACAAAGAAGCGTTTGAAGGCTTCACGTCTTGCCGTAACGAAGCGCGCAACAGCTTTGGCGATGACCGTGTGTTCATCGAAAAATACGTGCTTGAGCCACGCCACATTGAAATTCAAGTGTTGGGCGACAGCCATGGCAACGTGTTGTATTTGAACGAGCGTGAGTGCTCGATTCAACGTCGTCACCAAAAAGTGATTGAAGAGGCACCATCACCGTTCATCAGCGATGCCACGCGCAAAGCGATGGGCGAGCAAGCCGTGGCTTTGGCCAAAGCGGTGAAGTACCAATCTGCCGGTACGGTGGAGTTTGTGGTTGGTAAAGACCAAGACTTCTACTTCTTGGAGATGAACACCCGCTTGCAGGTGGAGCATCCTGTGACCGAAGCCATCACCGGTCTCGACTTGGTGGAGCAAATGATTCGCGTCGCTGCGGGCGAAAAATTGGCCTTCACACAAGCAGACGTCAAGCGTGACGGTTGGGCCATTGAGTGCCGTATCAACGCTGAAGACCCGTTCCGTAACTTCTTGCCTTCGACAGGCCGTTTGGTGCGTTTCCAAACACCGAAACAAACCATGTTCCAAGGCAACATTCAAGACCTGCATGGCGTGCGTGTGGACACGGGGGTGCAAGACGGTGGCGAGATCCCGATGTTCTACGACTCGATGATCGCTAAGCTCATCGTGCACGGCAAAGACCGCAACGAAGCCATCGCCAAAATGCGCGAAGCTTTGAACGGTTTTGTCATTCGCGGCATTAGCTCGAACATCCCATTCCAAGCCGCCTTGTTGGCGCACCCCAAGTTTGTGACCGGTGACTTCAACACGGGCTTCATTGCTGAGCAATACGCCCACGGCTTCCGTGCTGAAGACGTGCCGCACGATGACCACGATTTCTTGGCTGCCTTGGCTGCGTTTGTGCGTCGCAAGTCGCGTGAACGTGCTGCAGGTCTGAGCGGTCAGTTGCCTGGCTACGACGTGCAAGTGGGTGAAGACTACGCCGTCATTGAGTTGGGCCAAGGCGGCAACAACCGCTACGTGCAAGTGCATGTGGATGAGTTCGTAGGCAAGCCAGGCGTGGCGCAAATCACCATCGCTGGCAAGACCTACGCGATTGAAAGCAACTCGCGTTTGAACGACATTCGCATCGAAGGTACTGTGAACGGCAAGCCTTTCACGGCGCAAGTCGAGCGCGGCACCTTGAAGAACCCCTTGGCTTTGCAAGTGCAGCACAACGGCACGCGCATCGAAGCCTTGGTCATGTCACCACGCATGGCTGAGTTGCACAAACTCATGCCATTCAAAGCACCGCCAGACCTGAGCAAGTACGTGATTTCTCCCATGCCCGGCTTGTTGGTCGAAGTGTCTGTGACGCCTGGTCAAAAAGTGCAAGCCGGCGAGCGTGTGGCTGTCATCGAAGCCATGAAAATGGAAAACGTCTTGTTCGCGGCCCAAGACGGCGTCGTCAAGAAAGTGGTTGCAGCCAAAGGCGAGTCACTCACTGTGGACCAGATGATTGTGGAGTTCGAATAAATGAGCGCCGCAAGCCGTCCATTCAAAGTTCTCGGCATTCAACAAATCGCTATCGGCGGCCCTGACAAGGGCCGCTTGAAAAAGCTGTGGGTTGACATGTTTGGCCTCGAAGTCACGGGCACATTTCAAAGCGAACGCGAGAACGTGGACGAAGACATTTGCGCCATCGGCGTTGGCCCCTTCAAGGTTGAAGTCGATTTGATGCAACCCATGGACATCGAAAAAAAGCCTGCGGTTCACGCCACGCCGTTGAACCACATTGGCTTGTGGATCGATGACCTGCCCGTGGCTGTGGAATGGCTCACCGCGCAAGGTGTGCGCTTTGCGCCAGGGGGGATCCGCAAGGGGGCTGCTGGCTTTGACATCACCTTCATGCACCCCAAAGCGAACGACGAGTTTCCTATAGGTGGCGAGGGCGTGTTGATTGAGTTGGTGCAAGCTCCCGCTGAGGTTGTGAAAGCCTTCACAGCATTGGCTGCTTCACACGCTTAAATTAATCGGCGTGTTCCATTTGTGGGGCATGTCGATTAATTTTAAAAAACGGGTCCAAAATTTTGTGCAGATAATTGATCTGCATGAAACCTTCACCCCAATCGCTGCCTGGGCTGCTTCCATTCATTCGCCCGTATCGAATCCAAGTTGCTTGCGCAGCACTTTTCCTCATACTGGCCGCCACCACCACATTGGCATTTCGTTAGGCATTGCGCAATCTGATTGACCAAGGACTGGTTCACCATACGTTTTTACGCAGTGAGTTGGTTGGGTGAAAAAATTACCGTAGTAACCGTTGCATCAGCACATTGCGAACGGTTTTTGACTTGAGCTATTCCTAAGTTTTGTTTCGCAGCGTCATCCAATGCTTCAATTCACCGATAAATCCACGTCTGAATGCGACAACGCAAATGACAAAAATCACGCCGATGATGACATTAATCCACGAACCTACTTGATCGGCTAAAAAATTCTGAAGACCAATGATGGTGAACGCGCCAAGCGCTGGACCCGTGAAGGTTCCCAGGCCACCCAATAAGGTCATCAAGATGACTTCACCCGATAAAGACCAATGTGCATCATTCAATGTCACAAAGCCAAGTGCCAATGTTTTCATTGATCCTGCTAAGCCAGCAATGGCGGTTGATAGAACAAAGGCCATCAACTTGTATTGGTTCACGTTGTAACCTAACGAAATAGCACGAGATTCATTTTCACGAATCGCTTTCAAAACCTGTCCGTAGGGTGAATGAACGATACGAATGACAAACATGAAGACGGCGACAAATACAGCCAGTACGACAAAATAAAGGGACAAGTCATTTTCTAGAGAAATCAATCCCAGCAATTCGCCACGAGGCACGCCTTGCAAGCCATCTTCGCCGCCCGTGAATGGGGCTTGCAAAAAAACGAAATAAAACATTTGTGCCATGGCCAGCGTCACCATTGCAAAGTAAATGCCTTGGCGCCGAATGGCAATCAATCCCACCCCTAAGCCGCACAAGCTAGCGATGGCGGTGCCTGCCAAAACCCCCATTTCAGGGGACCAGCCAAATGAACGTATCAGCAGTCCTGTTGTATATCCGGCCGCACCAAAAAATGCAGCATGTCCAAAAGAAAGTAACCCCGTAAATCCCATCAATAAATTGAAGGCCATTGCAAACATGGCGTAGCACAGCGCCTTCATCATGAAGATGGGGTAGATGCCAATGAATGGTGCCGCAATGAGCAAGGCCAAGCAAATCGACAGCCCGAGCAATGCCTGTTGGTGGTTTTTGTGCGTCAATGTGGTTTGTTGAGTTTGCATCATGCTTCCTTCCCAAACAGTCCAACAGGACGAATCAGCAAGACGATGGCCATGATGACAAATACGACGATGTTGGATGCTTCGGGATAAAACACTTTGGTTAGGCCTTCAATCAATCCCAGCGCAACGCCTGTGATGATTGCGCCCATGATGGAGCCCATGCCACCGATGACGACCACGGCGAAGACAACAATGATTAAATTACTTCCCATGAGTGGATTAATTTGAATCACTGGCGCAGCCAAAACACCCGCTAAGGCAGCAAGACCACAGCCTGCGCCGTAAGTGAGCATCACCATCATTGGGACGTTGATGCCGAATGCTTGCACAAGCTGTGGGTTCTCTGTCCCAGCCCTGAGGTATGAGCCAAGACGCGTGCGTTCAATCACAAACCAAGTGCTCAAGCACACACTCAAAGAGGCGAAGACAACCCAAGCGCGATAGTTGGGCAAAACCATGAATCCAAGATTGGTTGCACCTTGGAGTAAATCTGGCACGGGATACGACTGCCCCGAGACACCAAAGAATTCTCTAAACATACCTTCGGCAATCAATGCCAATCCAAAGGTTAGCAACAGCCCATAGATGGGATCAATTTTGTAGAGATGTTTGAGCAACGTTCGTTCAAGGACCACGCCCACTATTCCAACCAACAGTGGGGCGATTAACAAAACCATCCAGTAATTGAGACCAAAAACGTCTAACGCCACAAAGGCCACATAAGCGCCCATCATGTAGAAAGCGCCATGGGCAAAATTGACGATACCGAGTAAACCAAAAATAACAGCCAACCCAAGGCTCAGCATTGCATAAAAAGAACCGTTCACTAAGCCTAGCAGCAGCTGGCCTAAAAACGCTTGAATGGGAATGCCGAAAATTTCCATGGGTGGCTTTTATTTAATTTATTTCCAAGAGGCGCACTTAGATTCGGCTTTGGTTGTGAACGCAGCCTCACCTTTGATGGTTTCTACGACGTTGTAGTAATCCCATGGCTCTACAGATTTGTCCGGTGTTTTCACTTGCATCAAGTACATATCGTGAATCATGCGGCCATCTTCACGGATGTATCCGCCTTTGGCGAACATGTCGTTGATTTTGGTTTTCTTCAATTGCGCAGAGACCTTGCCCGAGTCATCTGTGCCAGCGGCTTTGACGGCTTGAAGGTATTGCGATGCAGCAGAGTAATCAGCCGCTTGAATAGAGGAGGGCATGCGCTTGAGCTTTTCAAAGAACTTGCGACTCCATGCACGTGTTTCCGCATCCTTGTTCCAGTACCAACTGTCAGTCAAATACATGCCTTGTGTGGACTTCAGGCCCAAAGAGTGGATGTCGTTGATAAACACAAGCAGACCCGCCAGTTTCATGCTTTTGGTAATGCCGAATTCATTGGCCGCCTTGATCGCATTGATGGTGTCGCCACCTGCGTTTGCCAGCCCCAAAATTTGCGCCTTGCTGCCTTGCGCTTGAAGAAGAAAGGATGAAAAGTCACTGGCTGACAACGGATGTTTAACTGCGCCAACAACGGTTCCACCCGCAGCCTTTACAACGTTGGCGGTGTCGTTTTGTAATGATGCGCCAAAGGCATAGTCCGCTGTCAAGAAATACCAGCTTTTACCGCCTGCTTTCACAACGGCGCCGCCTGTGCCTTTGGCCAAAGCCACGGTGTCATAGGCATAGTGGATGGTGTAGGCATTGCATTGTTCGTTGGTCAATGCCGAGGTGCCAGCACCAATCGCGATGAAAAGCTTTTTCTTTTCTTGCGCCACTTTGGCCATCGCCAATGCAGTGCCAGAGTTGGTGCCGCCCACCAGCATGTCTACACCTTGTGTGTCGAACCACTCGCGTGCTTTGGCTGCGGCAACGTCGGGTTTGTTTTGATGATCGGCCACCAGTAGTTCAATTTTTTTACCCGCCACAGAGCCACCTAAGTCGGCGATGGCCATTCGAATGGCTTCAGCACCTGCTGGGCCGTCAATGTCGGCATAAAGACCCGATAAGTCGGTGATGAAGCCGATGCGAATGACATCTCCAGAAACTTGGGCTTGTGCATGAATGCCCACCATGCCGAGTCCCGCGATGCTCAATGCTGAAATGATTTTTTTAAGCTTCATGACGATCTCCTGTTAAAAGTTTTTCTCAAGACAAAAGGACGTTGTTAGACGCCCAAATATTCGTGTAGCCGCGCCATGCGCGAGGGAAGTTCTGCCTGTGTGAATCCTTGAATCACTTCTCCGTGCTCCATGACCAAGAATCTGTCGGCTAGGGGCGCTGCAAAAGTGAAGTTTTGTTCAACGATGACGATCGTGTAGCCTCGCTTGCGAAGTGCTTGCACCATAGATGCAAGTTTTTGCACGATGACTGGCGCTAGACCTTCAGAGATTTCATCTAGCAAGAGCAACTTTGCGCCTGTGCGCAGAATGCGTGCGACGGCCAACATTTGCTGCTCACCGCCTGACAAGCGCGTGCCTTGACTGTTGGCCCGTTCTTTCAAGTTGGGAAACATCTCGTAAATTTCTTCCAAGCTCATCCCGCCTGGTGCGAGGACGGGGGGAAGCAGCAAGTTTTCTTCTGTCGACAAGCTCGAAAAAATGCCACGTTCTTCAGGGCAGTAACCCAGACCTAGGCCTGCAATGCGATGCGTGGCAAGTCCTATCGTTTCGGCTCCTCGAATACGAATAGAACCTTTGCGTGTACCAATTAGCCCCATGATGGCGCGCATCGTGCTGGTACGACCCGCACCATTGCGTCCCAAGATCGTGACAACTTCACCCTCATGGACTTGAAAGTTCACCCCGTGGAGAACATGCGATTCGCCGTACCACCCATGCAAGTTTTCTACTTCAAGCAAAGCGGCCATGTCAGTGCGCTCCCGTGAGTTCGGTGTTTGTGCTGCCCATGTAGGCTTCAATCACTGCCGCATTCTTAGACACTTCGGCGTAAGAGCCTTCAGCAAGCGTGGCTCCCCGTTGCAGCACGGTGATGGTGTCTGCAATGCTTGAAACAACGCTCATGTTGTGTTCCACCATCAATACGGTTCGGCTCGCGGCCACTTTCTTGATCAACTGGCGAATACGGTCTACATCTTCTAGACCCATACCTTGGGTCGGTTCGTCTAGAAGCATTAATTTAGGGGCCATGGCCAGTGTGGTGGCTATTTCCAGTGCGCGTTTTCGTCCATAGCTCAACTCCACCGCTGTGAGGCTTGCAAAGCTTGCCAAGTCGACTTCGGCCAAGAGGGCCATAGCTTGATCATTCAATTGGTTCAATGAATTTTCTGACTGCCAAAAATGAAAAGACGTGTGGAGTTGTCGTTGCAAGGCAACCCGTACATTTTCAAGAACAGTTAAGTGTGGGAAAACGGCTGAAATTTGAAAAGATCGAATCACACCCAGACGCGCAATTTCTGCAGGTTCTTGATGGGTGATGTCCAAGCCATCTAGGAAAATTTTTCCAGAGGTGGGTTTTAGAAACTTAGTCAGCAGATTGAAGCAAGTCGTTTTTCCTGCACCATTTGGGCCAATCAATGCATGAATGCTTCCTCGTTGGATGCGCAGATTAACGTGGTCAACGGCTATGAAGCCTTTGAACTCTTTTGTCAGATCTTTTGTTTCTAGGATGAAGTCCACTAACGTATTGCCTCTTGGTAATGTCAACCGATGGTAGGAGGTAAAGACGTTGTGAATATACGAAATACCACGCGAGGGATTACCCTTCATCTGTCATCTAGGTGATGTGCAATACGTCAGCCTTCCATGAGTTGCTCAACGCCAAATAAGGGTGCAGGTAAATGAATATGAGCGGAACTCTCAAGAACGCAAGTAAGTAGACACAAAGTCGAGAATTTCACTGGTCAGCGGGTTGGGAGCTGGCGATGGAGCTACTCGGGAATGTTGATCAGGCCATGCCTCACGGCCAGCAGTGTCATCTCGGCCTGGTTGTTTAAACCCAGCTTCTGCTTGATGTTGTAGAGGTGGGTGCCAACGGTGGAGCTCGACAGCTTAAGTGTGTCGGATATTTGCGCTACCGATTGCCCACGCGCTAATTGTTCAAACACTTCAAATTCGCGGGCCGAGAGTTTGCCCACCGGGTTGCGGTCGCCGCTGATTGCCTGCATGGCAATGCGCTGGGCAATCTGGCTGTCCACATAGCGCTGGCCCTTGGCCGTGGCGCGTATTGCATCAATCAGCGCCTCGGGCGCGCTGCGCTTGGACAAATAGCCCAGGGCTCCCGCCTGTAGAGCACGCATGGGGTGGCTGATGTCCTCGTGCGCCGATAAGGCCAGGATGTGTATCGGACTGTGTTTGGCGGTCAGGCGCTTGATGGCTTCGATGCCGCCTATGCCCGTCATGGCCAGGTCCATCACCACCACATCCGGCAGCTCCAGTTCGCAGGCCTGCAAGGTGGCTTCACCGCTTTCGGCTTCGGCCACCACTTCGATGTCCTTGCAGGCTTCCAGCAAGAGCTTGAAGCCCATGCGTACCACCGCGTGGTCATCGACCAGCATGACTTTGATCTTATGCATTGTGTTGTTGTTTTGAAAAGGGAAGACGCACCTGAACCTCGATGCCACTGGGCTCAAGTTGAAGCAAATTAAAACTGCCATTCAGCGCCTGCACCCGCTCACGCATACCGGACACACCAAAGTGCCCGCTGCTTTGAAGCTGGCTGACCTGACCGCAGCCATTGTCGCGAACTTCCAGTCGTAATTCATCTACATCCACCGTCACGCTGACTTCTATGCGGCTGGCCTGTGCATGGCGGAAAACATTGGTGAGCGCCTCTTGCACGATGCGGTAAACGGCGGTGGCCAGCGCGTCATCGGGGATATCCAAACCATCGGGCAGGGTGGCGCTGATGGCCAGTTCAGGGTGCTGCATCTGGCCATCCGCCAGCAGGTCGCGCAGCGCGTCATACAGTCCAAACTGATCCAGCGCTAGGGGCCGCAATTTGGCGATCATGCGGTGCATGCCGTCGTAGATCTGGTCGGCGCATTGCATCACCAAGCGAGCCGATTGTTCTATCGAAGGATCGGTGTCTGCCGCACGCTGGGCAATCGCTAGGCCCACGCTTTTGATCGCTGTGACCTGCTGGCCGAGTTCGTCGTGCAACTCGCGTGAAATGTCTGCGCGCTCCAGCTCAATGCGCGCTTGTATGGTTTGCGTGAGTTCGCGGTTTTCCGCCAGAGCCAGTGTCGCCAATCTGGCCTGGTGCTTGGCTTCAATGCTGTCCTGCACCGATTGCGCCATGTGGTTAAAGGCCTGGCCGATCTGCCGTCCTTCGCGCCCAGTTAGAGCCGTTAGGCGCGTGTCGTATTGGCCGTCGGCCATATGGCGCATGCCCTGTACCAGTTGTTGCAGCGGGCGCAAGGCGTACCCCATCAGGGCGTAAATCAAGGCATTGCCCAGCACGAATCCGGCCAGCACGATCCACAGCATGGGGTGCAAGTCGTCCCAGCCGTCCAGCACTGCGCGTGAGGCATCGGCCTGCACTACGATGCGGCCATTGGGCAGCTTGATCACCTTGGGCTCTAGCGGGGGCGACACCAGTGCGCTGTACCAGTCCGGGGCCGCACGCCCAGCCTTGTATGCCGATGGGGGTGACTTGTATACCACGATGTCCTCGTCATCGCGCAGCTCCACGTCGTTGGCCCGTATGCGCCCCACCTGGGTCAAAAATCCGGCCATGCCCTCTAGGCCACTGCTGCCATAAATCCATTGCATGCGCGAGAGCAATTGGGTTGCCACCACATTGGCGCCCTCCATCTCTTCGTGCACGCTGCGCCGGGTGTTGTCGATTTGCAGCCCGATCAACACGGAAGCAAACAAGGCCAGCAGGGTAGTGATGATCAGATTGACCTGAAGTCTGAGGCTCATAGTTTGGGCTGGTGGGCAAACGCGTTGCCCCAGTGGGTGAAGTTACCGTGCATCGCAAAGTGTTGAATGGTAGCCACCAGTGCGGCAGCGTTATCGGGTTCGAACGGATTGTGCCCACAGCCCTTGATCCATTGGAGCCGGCTGCCGGGAAGTTTGCGGTGCACATCCCAGGCTGCTTCGGCGCGGCAAATCCAGTCCAGCCGCCCATGCAAGATGGCCACAGGCAGGCCTGACAGGCGGGCCTCAACTGGCAATAGACCCGTACCTTCGCGGAAGCAGTGGTGGATCAGGTAGTGGCTTTGAACCCTGTACTTGTCGATTAGCAGGGCAGCCTCTGTATCGCCAGTTGCCAGAATACGCGGTGCTACGGCGTGCTGCTGTGATAGCGACTGCTCCCACGCTTCCCAGGCCATGGCGCAGACCAACGCTTTCTCAGCATCGGTGCCATGCAAGCCCGCATACAGCCACGCAAGCACCTCATCCGCCGTGCTGAAGGGGGCATGATCCGCCCGCTCTGCCAGTTCCTGCCAGGCATCCGGCAGCAGCTGCGCCGCACCTTTGAAAAACCAGTCGATGTCGGCGGCGCGTCCTAGAAAAACGCCCCGCAATACCAGCCCAAGGCAGGCATCTGGATGCACAGCCGCATAGGCCAGCGCCAACCCCGCGCCCCAGGAGCCGCCCACCACCAGCCAGCGCGTAATGCCCAGGTGAAGGCGCAGCGTCTCCATGTCTTGCACCAGCGCATCGGTGTGGTTGTGCAGCAACGCGCCACGCGGCAGGCTGCGGCCACAGCCGCGCTGGTCAAACAACACGGTGCGGCACAGCGTCGGGTCAAAAAATTGGCGATGCTTTGGCGAGCCGCCGCTGCCCGGTCCGCCATGCAAATACACCATGGGCATGCCATCTGCGCTGCCACATTGCTCCACATACAGAATATGCCCATCGCCCACATCAACCTGTGCGCTGGTAAAGGGCGCGCTCGGGGCGTGTAGTGGGTGAGTCGTCTCGGAGGGGGGCATAGGGGCGATGCTAGCCCCATTCAGTGCGATGGCAGCCGGGCTGTAGCGCCATGGCTGCGCTGTGCGCTTCAAATTCATGAAAATCATGAGTGCGCAATCCATGATTTCGCGATGCTACTTTGCGTCTCCTTGTTCAAAATCAAATCCGTATCGGCGGACAGGCTGCCGGCACATTCAGCCGCAGCGTGCGGAACAACACCACAGGAGATTCAACATGAAATGGGAAAAACCAGCAGCAAGCGATATGCGCTTTGGCTTTGAAATCACGATGTACATTGCCAACCGTTAATCACGGTCGTCACGTAAATCACGACAAGTCCGCCGGACACGTTCCGGCGAGCTTGTCGCGCAGCTCTGGTATTCATCGGAAGGCTTTACTTTGAGAGTTCGTGTTTTAGGTTCTTCCGCAGGCGGCGGTTTCCCCCAATGGAATTGCAATTGTCCCAACTGTGATGCCTACCGCAAGGGCAGCATCACCTTGCGCGCTCGCACCCAGTCGTCGATCGCCGTCAGTGCTGACCAGGACAACTGGGTATTGTTCAACGCGTCGCCCGACATCCTGGCGCAAATCAAATCTTTCCCCGCCTTGCAACCAGCCCGTGCACTACGCGACACGGCTATCAAGGCGGTGTTCTTAATAGACGCACAAATCGATCACACCACCGGCTTGTATATGTTGCGCGAGCATCGCCAGCCACTGGAGTTGTGGTGCCATGCGCTGGTGCGTGACGACCTGATGAGCGGCAACCCGCTGCTCAAGGTGCTGGAGCATTATTGCGGTGTCAACTGGCACGACGTGCCCTTGGGCGGTACGGGTTTTAGCATGGCCGGTGTGCCAGGCTTGCGCTTTGAGGCGCTGCCGCTGATCAGCAACGCACCGCCCTATTCGCCGCACCGTGACCGCCCGCAAGCGGGTGACAACGTCGGCGTGACCCTGATTGATATCGCCAGTGGCAAGCGCCTTTTCTACGCGCCGGGCTTGGGCCAGATGGAGCCCCATGTGTGGGCCGCCATGCAGGCCGCAGACTGCGTGCTGGTGGATGGCACGCTCTGGACCAATGACGAAATGATCACCCTGGGCGCGTCAGCCAAGACCTCGCGCGACATGGGCCACATGCCCCAAAGCGGCCCCGGCGGAATGATCGAATGGCTGGACAAATTGCCAACGAGCACCCGCAAAGTTCTCATCCACATCAACAACACCAACCCCATCCTTGACGAGGCCAGCCCACAGCGCGATGTGTTGCGCAGTCACGGCATTGAGGTCTCTTTTGACGGCATGGACATAGACCTATGACAAACACATTGGCACCCTGGAGCAAGGAAGAGTTTGAAGCCAAACTGCGTGGACGCAGCAGCAGCTACCACATCAACCATCCATTTCACTTGATGATGGCAGCCGGCACCCTCACACCCGCGCAGTTGCGGGGATGGGTGGCCAATCGCTTTTATTACCAGATATCCATCCCGATCAAGGACTCAGCGATTTTGTCGAACTGCGATGACCGCGAGATTCGGCGCGAGTGGATTCAGCGTATTCTGGACCACGATGGTTGCCACATTGGCGGTGTGCACGATGAGGGCGGCATTGAAGCCTGGATTCATTTAGGTGAGGCTGTGGGCCTGAGCCGTGACGATGTCACCTCGCTACGCCATGTGGTGCCAGCGGCCCGCTTTGCGGTGGATGCGTATGTCAACTTTGCGCGCCGTCAGCCCTGGCAAGAGGCCGTCGCCTCCAGTCTGACCGAACTTTTTGCGCCGCATATTCACCAGCAGCGCATTGATACCTGGCCGACCCAATATCCGTGGGTGGATGCCACCGGCCTGCGCTATTTCAAACAGCGCCTGACACAGGCTCGCCGTGACGTGGAGCACGGCCTGCACTTCACGCTGGAATACTTTAGCCAGACCCGCGCTTTGCAGCAGCGCGCGCTGGACATTCTGCAATTCAAGCTCGACGTGCTGTGGGCGCTGGCCGATGCCATCATGCTCAGCCAGTGCGAGATAGAAATTAAAGGCCCCAAAGCATGAGCACCGTGCCCGTGGCCCAGCTGTCGGATGAGCAAGCGGTGCAGGATCTGCAGGCGTGCCCCCGCGTGGCCAAAATGTTCAAGCTGCAATGGGAAGAAGTGCAGCAATCCTGGGTGCTGCTCTACCCCGAGGGTATGGTCAAGCTCAACGGCAGTGCCGGTGAAATCATGTCGCGCCTAGACGGCAACACCAGCATCCAGACGCTGATCAGCACGCTGGAGCAACAGTTTGAAACCACCGGTTTGCAAGCCGATGTGCTGGACTTTTTAACCATCGCAAAGCGCCAAGGCTGGGTCAAGCTATGAATGCGAACGCCACCCCAATAACTAACGTCGCTAACACCGTTACGCCGCCCGGCCCACCACTGTGGTTGCTCGCTGAGGTGACTTACAAGTGCCCACTGCACTGCGTGTTTTGCTACAACCCCGTGGACTATGCGCAGACCGGGCCGGAGCTTTCTACCGAAGATTGGCTGCGCGTGTTGCGCGAAGCCCGAGCCGCAGGCAGTGTGCAATGCGGTTTCTCGGGCGGCGAGCCGCTGGTGCGCGATGACCTGGAAATTTTGGTGGCAGAAGCCCATCGCCTGGGTTTTTATACCAACCTGTTGACCTCCGGCGTGGGCCTGACCGAGGCCCGTGCGGCCGCACTCAAGCAAGCCGGGCTGGACCATGTGCAACTGTCGTTTCAAGATTCCACCAAAGAGCTCAACGACTTTCTCTCGCACACCAAAACCTTTGACCTCAAGAGGCGCACGGCTGACCTTATCAAGTCCCACGACTGGCCCATGGTGCTCAACTGCGTCATCCATCGCCTGAACATTGACTACATCGAGCAGATCATTGATCTGGCAGTGGAGTTGGGTGCGGAATACCTGGAGCTGGCTAACAGTCAGTATTACTCGTGGGCTGAACTGAACCGCGATCACCTGCTGCCTTCAAGGGAGCAACTGGAACGTGCCGAGCGCGTGACCAACGCCTGCCGCGAGAAATATGGCGACAAGATTCGGATTATTTTTGTGGTGCCGGATTACTACGAAAAACGACCCAAGAAATGTATGAACGGCTGGGGCAATGTGTTCTTGACAGTCACGCCCGATGGCACGGCGTTACCCTGCCACACAGCCAAAATGCTCAAGGGCATCACCTTTCCCAGTGTGCGCAACATGGGCGTGAGCGACATCTGGTACCAGTCCAAGGCCTTCAACTTTTATCGCGGCGATAGCTGGATGAAAGACCCCTGCCGCACCTGCCACGATAAAGAGAAAGACCTAGGCGGTTGCCGCTGTCAGGCCTTGATGCTGACGGGCGACGCGGCCAATGCAGATCCAGTATGCGACAAATCTCCCATGCACCATAGAGTTACCGAAGCCGTGGCCTACGCCCAGATCCCCGATGGACAACGCGAAAACGTCAAGCCGTTAGTGTTTCGCGATCTCAAGAACTCGCGTTTGCCAATGCTGTAATTGGCCATTTACCCATCAGGTTTCTTTGTTAGGTTGGGCTGACACTTTGGGCGCTCGTGATGTGAGGCCTGGAGTTGGTGTTCTCGAAACAACCGTTGATATCGCCCTCTCAGACCCACTGCGGAGAGTCTTTTCGAGACAAGGTATTTTTGACTATGCAACGCTTGCGGTGCCTAGAGACCTTAGCCCACCATTAGATTTCGGGATGTCGATACGACGAAGTTGCAGCGGTTTGTATTTCTTGTTTCCAAGAGATTCAATTGCTGTGAACTTCGCTTCAGGGGTATCTCAAGTAATTCGGTCTACCCCAGGGGTTTGACTTGTCGCCAATCACCTGTTTTCGTTGCTTTCGCAATGCGGATTTGCAGCCTTCCTACTACACGATGCACATCAGCCCAGCTAATGCTGTGCCATTGTGTCCATGTATCAGAGGCAACATCGCATTGAACTGCGTCCATATCACCATTCGTTGAGAATGGAGCGGGCGAAGGGAATCGAACCCTCGTCTTAAGCTTGGGAAGCTTCAGCTCTGCCATTGAGCTACGCCCGCTAGAGTGGTGGCATTGTATCGATCTGCGATCTAAACTCACCCTATTGTCATTGGAAAGCGCACGGTATGAAAAAGATAAAGAATATTTCTATTTGCTTGGCGGTGTTATGGCCATTGCTTGTGTCTGCTCAAAGTTGCGATGACATTAAGGACAAGGACAAAGCTAACTATTGCCGAGCACTGGACACCAATGACAAGGTGCATTGTCAAAAGATTGGTGGCAACGATTTGCTCAATTTGTGCATGGGCAAAGTGGAGAACGACATCAAATACTGTCGTCGCATCAGTACCGACAAAATCAAAAAAAGATGTGAAAACAGCATCCGCTAGGGATGCTGTTGTGGGGTGAGCGTGGCTTGGGGGTTACGCTTGCGAGAGAGCCTGCTGCATGACCTGACCAACCTGTGAGAAATAACCGTGCGCAGCTTCTGTTGGTACCAAGTATTTTGTGCGGCGATTCTTGCCTTCAAACACTGTATCAATCAGGCCGATTTCACGTAACTGGTCGAGTTTGCGGTGAATGGTGGCTGGGGATGCAATTGCCTCCAAAGCCATGGCATCGGTGACAGTCAGTGGTTTTTCTTGGGCATGACGCACAGCGATGACTTCAAGAAGTTTCTTGGCATCCAAATCCATTGCAGGTGCATGTTCTCCACCGTCCAATGCGTGGATGAGGTTAAGAAAGCGCAGATAGATTTGTTTTGAGTCCATGGTACATATGCCTCTTGTTACATAGGTTAGATCGTATTGTATACAGCGATTTTATAGAAAACCTCGTAAAACCACTTACTTTCCTGATTTGGCAATTATTTCGATATGTCGCCCAAGCAGAGATATTTCATTTCTAAATACTCATCCATGCCGTGGCTAGAGCCTTCGCGGCCTAAACCCGACTGTTTGACGCCGCCAAATGGCACATGCTCGGTGGCGATGATGCCCACGTTAATACCCACCATGCCATATTCCAGCGCTTCGCTCACGCGGTAAATGCGGCCAATGTCGCGGCTGTAGAAGTAGCTGGCCAAGCCAAACTCGGTGTTGTTGGCCGCGTCGATGGCTTCTTGGTCTTTGTGAAAGCGAAACACGGGTGCGAAGGGGCCAAAGGTTTCTTCGCGGGCGCACAGCATGTCAGCGCGCGCTTCTGCGATCACCGTGGGTTCAAAGAATTGACCGGACAGCTTGTGGCCTCCGGTGATCAGCTTGCCGCCTTTGGACAACGCGTCTTTCACGTGGCGTTCGACTTTTTCGACGGCGGCATCTTCGATCAGCGGGCCTTGCAACACACCGTCTTCAAAACCATTGCCCACCTTGAGCGCTTTGACTTTGGCCGCGAACTTTTGCACAAACTCGTCGTACACCGCGTTTTGCACGTAAATGCGGTTGGCGCATACGCAGGTTTGGCCCGCGTTGCGGTATTTGCTGGCCATCGCGCCTTCCACGGCGCTGTCAATGTCGGCGTCGTCAAACACGATGAAGGGGGCGTTGCCGCCCAGTTCTAAGGCCAGTTTTTTGACGCTGGGCGCCGACTGTGCCATCAAGATGCGGCCCACTTCGGTGGAGCCCGTAAAGCTGATGTGACGCACGATGTCGCTGCTGCAAAACACTTTGCCAATGGCAATGCTGTTGTCGCTGTCGGCGGTGAGGATGTTCAGCACACCGGCTGGAATGCCAGCGCGAACGGCTAGTTCAGCGGCGGCTAAAGCCGTCAAGGGCGTGAGTTCAGCGGGTTTGATGACCACAGGGCAGCCCGCAGCCAGCGCAGGTGCCACCTTGCGCGTGATCATGGCCAGCGGGAAGTTCCACGGCGTGATGGCGGCGCACACGCCAATGGGCTGCTTGAGCACCATCAAACGGCGGTTGTTGTCGAACTGGGGCAGGGTTTCGCCGTTCACGCGCTTGGCTTCTTCGGCAAACCACTCCACAAAGCTCGCGCCATAGGCCACTTCGCCTTTGGCCTCTGCAAAGGGCTTGCCTTGCTCGGCAGTCATGATGCGACCCAAATCTTCTTGGTTCGCCATCAGCAGGTCGAACCACTTGCGTAACAAGATGCTGCGTTCTTTGCTCGTTTTATTGCGCCATGGACCCCAAGCCGCATTGGCTGCGGCAATGGCCGCTTCGGCATCTTGCGGACCGAGGTTGGCCACGTCGGCTAGTTTTTTGCCTGTGGCTGGGTCATGCACATCGAAGCGGCTGGTGCCTTGCACCCATTGACCGTTGATCAAGGCGTCGGTCTTGAGCAAGGTGGGGTCGTTGAGCAAAGAAAGGGGCGCTGTCTTCATGTCCATGTGGGTCTCCAAATTCAATGGGCTAAGCATACCGCTGGACCGGTTCCCATGATGACCTTGGGGTGACACTGAAACTTATAATCTAAGGATGACCAAACCGCAATTCACCGTCGCCGACATTCGCAAAACATTCTTGGACTTCTTTGAATCCAAAGGCCACACCGTCGTGGCGTCCAGTCCACTGGTGCCGGGCAACGACCCCACCTTGATGTTCACCAACTCGGGCATGGTCCAGTTCAAAGACGTGTTCTTGGGCGCAGACAAGCGCTCCTACGTGCGTGCAGCCTCGGTGCAAGCCTGCTTGCGCGCCGGTGGCAAACACAACGACTTGGAAAACGTGGGCTACACCGCCCGCCACCACACCTTCTTCGAAATGCTGGGCAACTGGTCGTTTGGCGACTACTTCAAACGGGAATCGCTCAAGTGGGCATGGGAGTTGTTGACCGAGGTCTACAAGTTGCCCGCCGACCGTTTGCTCGCCACCGTCTACCAAGAAGACGACGAAGCCTATGACATTTGGACCCAAGAAATTGGCCTGCCCCCCGAGCGCGTGATTCGCATTGGCGACAACAAAGGCGGCCGCTACAAGAGCGACAACTTCTGGATGATGGCCGACACGGGCCCTTGCGGCCCTTGCTCTGAAATCTTCTATGACCACGGCGACCACATCCCCGGCGGCCCTCCCGGCAGCCCCGACGAAGACGGCGACCGCTTCATCGAAATTTGGAACAACGTGTTCATGCAGTTCAACATGGCAGAAGACGGCAGCGTGACACGCTTGCCCGCGCCTTGCGTGGACACCGGCATGGGCTTGGAGCGCTTGGCTGCCATCTTGCAACACGTGCACAGCAACTACGAAATCGACATCTTTGACGCCCTCATCAAAGCTGCGTCACGCGAAACCGGTTGCACCGACATGGGCCACAAGAGCTTGCGGGTGATTGCCGACCACATCCGCGCTACCTCGTTCTTGGTGAGCGATGGTGTGGTGCCTAGCAACGAAGGCCGTGGTTATGTGCAACGCCGCATCATCCGCCGCGCCATTCGCCACGGGTATTTGTTGGGCCAGAAAAAACCGTTCTTCCACAAGCTCGTGCCCGACTTGGTCAAGCTCATGGGCGCTGCGTATCCCAACATGGCGAGCCAAGCCGAGCGCATTGCGTCGGTGTTGAAAGCTGAAGAAGAACGCTTCTTTGAAACCCTCGAAGTGGGCATGCAAATTTTGGATGCGGCTTTGGATGGCGGTGTGAAAGTGCTACCAGGCGAAGTGGCCTTCAAGCTGCACGACACCTATGGATTCCCACTCGATTTGTCCGCCGACGTGTGCCGCGAGCGTGGCTTGAACGTGGACGAAGCCGGCTTTGCTGCCGCGATGGAAAAACAAAAAGCCCAAGCCCGTGCCGCAGGCAAGTTCAAGATGGACAAAGCCTTGGACTACACCGGCGCTGGCAACACGTTTGTGGGCTACGACGACCTCAAAGCCACATCCAAAGTGGTGGCGGTGTATGTGGACGGCAACTCAGTGGCCGAACTCAAACACGGTCAAACCGGCGTGGTGGTGTTAGACACCACACCGTTCTACGCCGAGAGCGGCGGCCAAGTGGGCGACGCGGGTGTGTTGGTCAGTGGCTCAGCGCAGTTTGCGGTGGAAGACACTTTGAAAATCAAGGCCGACGTATTTGGCCATCACGGCACCTTGACCCAAGGCACCTTGGCCGTGGGCGACCATGTGGACGCACAAGTCGACGTGCAAGTGCGTGCGGCCACCGTGCGCAACCACTCGGCCACCCACTTGATGCACAAAGCTTTGCGCGAAGTGCTGGGCGACCACGTGCAACAAAAAGGCAGCTTGGTGAATGCCGAGCGCACACGTTTTGACTTTGCGCACAACGCCCCCGTGACCGATGCGCAGATTCGCGAGATTGAAGCCAAGGTCAACGCCGAAATTTTGGCCAACGCCGCAGCGCAAGCACGCGTGATGGACATCGAGTCCGCTCAGAAAACTGGCGCCATGATGTTGTTCGGCGAGAAGTACGGCGAGACCGTGCGCGTGCTCGACATTGGATCCAGCCGCGAGTTGTGCGGTGGCACACACGTCAAAGCCACGGGCGACATCGGCTTGTTCAAAGTGGTGGCCGAGGGCGGCGTGGCCGCTGGCGTGCGCCGTATTGAAGCGGTGACAGGCGCAAATGCGCTGGCGTATTTGCAGTCGCTCGAAGATGCGGTGTCGCAAGCCGCTGGCGCTCTCAAGGCCCCAACGACCGAGCTGAACGCACGTTTGGCCCAGGTGTTGGACCAAGTCAAAACGCTTGAAAAAGAAGTGTCAGCCCTCAAAGGCAAAGTGGCTGCAGCGCAAAGCGACGAGTTGTTAACGCAAGCGTTGGACGTGAAGGGGACCAAGCTCTTGGTGGCCAAGCTCGAAGGCGCGGACGCCAAAACTTTGCGCGACACCATGGACAAACTCAAAGACAAGATGAAGTCTGCCGTGATCGTGCTGGCGGCTGCGGATGGCGAGAAGGTCAACATCGCCGCAGGCGTGACGGCTGACAACACGAGCAAAGTCAAAGCGGGCGAGTTGGCCAACTTTGTGGCTCAGCAAGTGGGCGGCAAAGGCGGCGGCAAGCCCGACATGGCCATGGCCGGCGGCACCGATGCAGCGGCCTTGCCCAAAGCGTTAGCCAGCGTGCAAGCTTGGGTGACTGAGCGCGTTTGATGCGCTTGCTCGTGCGCATGAACGAGGCCCAACCTGTGTTGGGCCTTTTTCTTGGGCTTGTTTTTGCGGTGTTGTCTTCTGCTTTTTTAGCGGCCAACGCGTGGGCACAGTTCGACAAAACCCGCTGGCCCGCACATGTGCCAACACCTGCCATCCACGCGACTGATTTGAGTGGTCGCGCTTGGACCTCGGCAGACTTGGCGGGCAAAGTGGTGGTGGTGAATTTTTGGGCCACATGGTGCCCACCTTGCAAAGAGGAAATGCCCTCGTTGCAGATGTTGCACGACATCAGCGATGGCAACACCTTGGTGTTGGCCGTCAATGTGAATGAGCCCGCAGTGCGCGTGGCCCGTTATGCCCAGTCGACCGGTTTGAGCTTGCCCATTTTGTTGGACCCCAAAAGTGACATGGCCCGTCGATTTGGTGTCACCGCATTTCCGACCACCGTGTTGATCGGGCCCGATGGCCAAGCCCGCTGGCGCATCGTGGGTGATGTGGACTGGAGTGGGGCGCAGGCCAGCGCGTGGTTGGTTGATGTACGCCAAAGCACGTCATCCAAGGCTTCTCCTGCGCAAGCCGTGTCAAAGCCGACCCACCCCAAGCGATAATTCGCACGCCTCACGCGCTTTGCGTGAGGTGACCTGCCTTCGGGGCATGGGTGCTGCGAGAGTGTTCATCTCGCTCATGCGCTTTGTATGTGCCGACAGGTCTTCCTCACTATTCGGAGCTCTCTTTCATGACTCTTGTGCGTCGTTCCCTTCTCAAGGGGGCCGCAGCTGCGTGCGCCCTCTCAGGTGTGCCCAGCTTTGCGTTGGCCCAAACCTCTCCCCAAACTTCCCCCCAAACTCCCCCTCAATCTGCTCGCCGTTTCGAGCCACAAACGGGCCAATGGCGCACCTTTGAAGTCACCACCCGTGTCGACTTGGCCGATGCAAAAGGCGCAGCCTCTCGCGTGTGGCTGCCTGTGCCCAGCATCAACTCTGATTGGCAACGTTCGCTGGAAAGCAGCTTTAGCAGCAACGGCACCTCACGCATGGTGAGCGATGGCGTCGAAGGCGCCCGCATGCTCTACACCGAGTTCGCCGCTGGCGTGACCCCGTTTGTCGAAGTGACCAGCCGCGTGCAAACGCAAAACCGTTTTGTCGACATCAGCCAAACCACCGCACACACGTTCACGCGTGAAGACGCGGGCACCTTGCGCCACTACACCCGTGCCACACACTTGTTGCCGACCGATGGCATCGTGCGCACCACCGCACTCAAAGCCACGCAAGGCGCGAAGATCGACGCCCAAAAAGCACGCGCCATTTACGACTGGGTCGTGGCCAACGCATGGCGCGAACCCAAGACGCGCGGTTGTGGCGAGGGCAACATCAAGGTGATGTTGGAGACAGGCAACTTAGGCGGCAAATGCGCCGACATCAACGCGTTGTTTGTGGGCCTGTGCCGCTCGGTCGGCGTGCCGGCACGCGATGTGTATGGCATTCGCTTGGTGCCTTCAGCGTTTGGCTACAAAGAGTTGTCGGGCAACCCCACCAGCTTGAAAGGCGCACAACACTGCCGCGCCGAGGTGTATTTGCAAGCCCATGGCTGGGTGGCGATGGACCCTGCCGATGTGGCCAAAGTGATGCGCTTAGAAACCCCAGAGTGGATCAAGCGCACCGACAACGCCGTGGTGCAGCCCGTGTACAACCGTTTGTTTGGCGGCTGGGAAGGCAACTGGATGGGCTGGAACACCGCGCACGATGTGGCCTTGCCCGGTAGCCAAGAAGACCGTTTGGGCTTCTTGATGTACCCTGTGGCTGAGACGGTGGATGGCCGAGCCGATTCTTATGCGCCAGACACTTTCAAGTACCAAATCACGGCACGCAAAATCAAGGCTTAACGCCTTTTCATAGCGAAATGCTCAAACGCAACGCGCTGTGAAACTCTCGCGCTTCACCCGTCACAGGATCGGTGAAGCGCACGCTTTTGGCCAGCAGCTGTAACGGGTGGCTGAAGTCTTCCTCAGCATCTGGCCCACGCAACACAGTGGGGTAAAACTGGTCGCCCTCTAGCGGCAGGTCCAGCGCCATCATGTGCACGCGCAGTTGGTGGCGTTTGCCGCTGATGGGCTCTAGCTGGTACAGCGCACGCGTGCCTTCCACTTTGAGCAGGCTGATGCGTGTTTCGCTGTTGGGCTCACCTGGCACTTCTTGTGTTCTGAAAAAAAGTTCGTCGGGTTGCAGGCGGCTTGTGTGGACGCGTGGCAATTCAAGCGCGGGGTTGTACGCCGCCACCGCTTCGTACACCTTGTGCATGGCCTTGTCGCGAAACAGCGCGTGGTACGCATCACGGTCAGATAAGCGTTTGCCAAACATCACAAGGCCCGCCGTTTCGCGGTCGATGCGGTGCAGGGGCACAAGGTCGTCGTTGCCCGTGAGGTGCTTGAGCTGCACCAACAAACTTTGTTGCACATAACGGCCCGCAGGCGTGACGGGTATGAAGTGCGGTTTGTCGGCCACGATCAAATGCGCGTCTTCAAACACGATGCTGGCTTTCTCGGGTAGCACCGGTTCGTTGGCGATGTGGCGGTAGTAGTAGAGCTTGGTGTGCGGCGTGTAGGCCTGTGCGGCTGCCACGGGCTGTGCAGATTCGTTGAGCACCAAGCCCTGCGCAAAGCGCTGTAGCCACTCGTCGCGCGAAATGTCGGGCATGCGTTCCAACAGAAAATCCAACACCGTAGGCCATGGCCCTGCGGGCAGCGACACGCGGCTCGGGCCTACGCCGTTGCGCGTGGGAATACGCATGTGCGGCAGACCTTTAGACCTTGGTGAACACCAAGTCCCACACGCCGTGGCCGAGCTTCAAGCCACGGTTTTCAAACTTGGTGAGGGGGCGGTAAGCGGGCTTTTCGGCAAAGCCGCTGGCGTCGGTGGCGGTGTTTTTGAGCAAGGGCTCGGCAGACACCACTTGCAACATTTGCGCTGAATACGGCTCCCAGTCGGTGGCCAAGTGCAGATAGCCACCGGGTTTGATGTGTTTGGCCAAGCGGTTTACGAACGGGCTTTGAATCAAACGGCGTTTGTGGTGGCGGCTCTTGTGCCACGGGTCGGGGAAGAAGATGTGCACGCCATCCAAGCTGTTTTCACCCAGCATGTGGTCCATCACCTCAATCGCGTCGTGTTGCACGATGCGGATGTTGCCAATGCTTTCTTCACCGCAGCGCTTGAGCAACGCACCCACACCGGGCGCGTGAACCTCACAGCACAAAAAGTTGTCGTCAGGGCGCGTATGCGCAATCTTGGCCGTGGCGTCGCCCATGCCAAAACCAATTTCCAAAATCAGTGGGGCCGTGCGGCCAAAGGTGATGGCTGCATCCAAACGCTCGGGCGTGTAGGGCACCAAAAACTGCGGACCGAACTGCTCAAACGCCCGCACTTGGCCCGAGCCCATGCGGCCAGCACGCAGCACATAGGTTTTGATGACGCGCATGAAAGGGGCATCGGTGTTTGTGGTGTCGGGAGTGGTGGGCGTGTCGGCGGTGGTCATGGCAGGCGAATCTTTGAACAACCTGTGATTATCGCGGGACGGGATGGGGGGCAGGGGACCATGCTTTTATCCACGTTTGTAGGGCTTGTTTTATGGTTTCTTCGTCATTGAGTTTTGGCAAACCTAAAGCCTGTGACGCTTGCTCAAGCGCTAGCAATGGTTGGCTCACATCTAGCGCCTCCGCCCCATTTTGTTTGCTCAGCTTTTCCCCGTTTTCACCCAGCACCAGTGGCGTGTGCATGTAGCTGGGCGTAGCCAAACCCAGCGCGTGTTGCAGTACGACTTGTCGTGCGGTGTTGTCGGTCAGGTCGGCGCCGCGCACGATGTGGGTGATGCCTTGCGCGGCATCGTCCACCACCACGGCGAGTTGATAGGCCCACAGGCCGTCGGCGCGGCGCAGCACGAAGTCGCCCACTTCCTTTGCAACGTCTTGTTGCTGTGTACCCAGCAAACGGTCGTGCCATGTGAAAGGCGTGGCCAGTTTTAAGTCGTCGATGACGCGCTGCACATTCAGCCGCCAAGCGCGTGCAGTTTTGCCATTCAGTCCGTTGCGGCACGTGCCGGGGTAGACCGCAGCTTGGTGACGCTCACGCGTGTGACCTATCAAGGCTTGTGCGTCTTCTATTTCTTTGCGCGAGCAGCCACAGGGGTAGGCCCAGCCTTTGGCGATCAGTACATCAAGCGCGGCTTGGTAGACATCGCCGCGTTGCGATTGCCACATCACAGGTGCGTCTGGCACGAGGCCACAGGTGGCGAGTTGTTGCAAGATGAGTTGGTCCGCGCCGGGCACGCAGCGCGGGGTGTCTACGTCTTCGATGCGCACCAGCCATTGACCGCCGTGGGCGCGTGCATCTAGCCAACTGGCGAGGGCTGCAACGAGCGAGCCCGCATGTAGCGGGCCCGTGGGAGAAGGTGCAAAGCGACCGATATACGGCATAAGTCAATCAAACAGAGGAGCATCACACGCGTGGCTCGCGTGCGAGCCAATCACATGCGGTGTGCAGATTGGCAAACTGCCAATGCGAGTTCAAGGCCAGAGACAAACGCGTCTTCGACGCGGTGGCCCAAGTGCCAGTCGCCGCAGGTGCCCAAGCCGTTGGCTGGGTTGTACTGGTGCGATACGCCCAGCGGGGCGATGGTTTTGGCGTAAAGCCAGCGGTGCACTTCAGCGTGAGCGGGTTCGGCACGGATGCCCGTGAGCTCAGCGAAGGCGCGTAAGAGTTTGGCTTTCACACGCGCTTCGGTGTCGGTAATGTGTTCGGTCGACCAAGCGGCGCTGGCTTGCACGGTCCAGCGCTCCACTTTGCCACGACCCGGCTTGGACGACTCGCGCGCCAACCACGCAATGCGGTGGTGAATGCTGCGTGCCGCGTTCCATTGAGGACCGATGTGCAAGTTGGGTTGTGTGGCATTGGGGAAGGCCACCATCATGGTCCAGCAAGGGGCTACATCGACCGCGTCTATGGCCTTGAGCCACTTGGTGTCAGCGGCTTCTTTGCCGGATGCTTTGAGCAAGTTTTCGGCTTGCACGGAGGGAATAGCCAGCAACACATGGTCAAAGTCTGCGTGCTTTTGCGCGACTTCTTTGCCTGAGGTGCTGTTGACCGCGTGCACCGTCCACAAGCCTTTGGCACCACGTTCAAGGCGGTTGACTTGGGTGTTGTAAGTGATGGCTTTGCCCAGTGGTTCAGCCCAGTGGCGCACCAAAGCGTTCATGCCGGGCTTGGCCACGAAGTGTGCGTCTTTGGTGGCGCGGGCGGCTTCAAATACATGGCCCAGCGGGTCGAGCACGCGCACGGCGTTGGCGCTCCAAGGGCGGCAAATTTCAGTCGTGCCAGGCACGGTTTGGATGGCCAACGAAAAACGCGGGTCGCGCACGGTGAAGTATTGGGTGCCGTGGTCAAAGCTGCCGAAATTGCTGTCGCGGGTAGACATACGTCCACCTGCGCCTCGGCTTTTTTCAAACACATGCACATGGTGGCCAGCTTTGGCCAAAGTGCGGGCTGCGGTGATGCCAGCAATGCCGGCTCCGATGATGGCGATGTTTAAGGTCATGGCTGCACTCTACACCTTCTGTTGGGGTTACTTAAGGTACTTGATTCTGGCGGGGGTTCACCAATAGCGCCGAGCGTGTGGTGGTGCTTTTGAGTTGTTTGAGCCACCACTGCAAAGCGCGACCACCGCGTTCACCCTCGCTGCCATCGGGGATGCGCCAAGCGTAGCTGAGTTGCGCCACACGTTGCGGCCGATCCACCTCGCGCACCACCAACACACCTTGGGCCATCAGCGGTTGCACCATCAACTCGGGGACAAAACCCACGCCTAGGCCACGCACCTGAGCTTCAATTTTGCTGCGCATGTTGGACACGGTGAATACGTCTTGGCCCGGCAGTAACCCAATGGTCACACCCGTGCCACGCTGCACCGAATCGGCCACAGCCACCGCACGGTGTTGACCGATGAGCACATCGGTCAGTGGCTCTGGCGCTTGGGCCAACGGGTGGTGTGGCGCCACGGCAAACACAAAGCGCATGGGGCCGAGCGCATGGCTGTGTATGCCGGATGTGGTGCCGCTCTCGCTGACCGTGCCTGTAATGCCCAGCGCCAAATCGGCTTGGCCGCTGGTGAGTGCTTCGAGCGTGCCGGTGAGTGTTTCATCGCGCAGCTTGAGGCGTGTGGGTGCGTTCAACGCCATGAAAGCCTCGCACAGTTCCATCACCGTGGTGCGGTCGATGATGCCGTCCACCGCTATGGTGAATTGGCTCTCCCAACCTGTGGCAACACGTTTGACGCGGTTGGCAATTGCGTCCATGTCGGCCAATAGGCGTTCGCCTTCGCGCAGCAACTCATGCCCAGCGGCGGTGAGCTTGGCTTGTCTTGAGCTGCGGTCAAACAGCAGCACGTCCAGCGCATCTTCGATTTGGCGCACGCGGTAGGTGAGGGCGCTAGGAACTAGGCCCAGCGCGCGTGCCGCAGCGGCAAAGCTGCCTGCTTTTTCAATCGCGTGCAGCATGGACAGCGAATCGGGGGTGAGGACGTCACGAGGAGAGGTCATGCAATTGGGTTTGATCGTTCAAATAATTTGAATGATGCCATCAAATGCCATGCACGGCAAAAGCGGCGCGGGGGCCTAAAGTTCAGGTCAAGGAAAACAAACAGGAGAGACAGCATATGCCCCCACGTTCATCACTTCGTGTATTCGCTGCCCCCCGAGGGGGCTTGGCCTCCTTTGAGGCGGCTCGGCAGGAGGTCACATGTTGACCATTCGCAAATCACAAGACCGAGGCTATGCCGATCACGGCTGGCTCAAATCATTTCACAGCTTTTCTTTTGCCAACTACTACGACCCCGAATTCATGGGGTGGGGTAATTTGCGCGTCATCAACGAAGACCGCATTGCGCCAGGCACTGGTTTTGGCACACACGGCCATCGCGACATGGAAATCATCAGCTACGTGCTGAGCGGAAATTTGGCTCACAAAGACAGCATGGGCAACATCGAAGGCATCCCGCCTGGGGATGTGCAGCGTATGAGTGCGGGCAGTGGCGTGCAGCACAGCGAGTTCAACCACGCACCGCAAGAGGTGACGCATTTCTTTCAGATTTGGATTGAACCCAATGTGCGCGGCATTCCAGCCAGTTACGAGCAAAAAACTGTGCCGCCAGCTTCTAAGCGTGGCTCGCTCAGCCGCATCGCAGCCCCCGAAGGCGCTGTGGTGAAGATTCATGCAGATGCGGCTTTGTACGCGGGGCTGTTTGATGGTGACGAGGCTGCTGTGTTGGCCATTGCACCTGGCCGCAAAGCCTATGTGCATCTGATTCGCGGTGCTTTGCAAGTCAACGGTGTGGCGTTAGTCACGGGTGACGCCGCTTTGCTGGACAACGAAACCACGATTGCATTGACCCATGGCCAAGACGCCGAGGTGTTGGTGTTTGACTTGGCCGCTTAATTTTTTATTCCATTCATTTTTTAAAAGGAAACTTCTCATGAACAACGCACTCAACCTCATTGGTCGCCTCTTGCTGGCGGCCCTCTTTTTACCAGCGGGTTTGTCAAAGCTGTCGGGCTTTGAAGGCACGGTGGGTTACATCACCTCTGTGGGCTTGCCATTGCCTGCCGTAGCTGCAGCTGGCGCTTTGGCTGTAGAAATTTTGGGCTCTGTGGCTTTGGTTGTGGGTTTTCAAACCCGCATCGTGGCTGCTGTGTTGGCGGTGTTCACGCTCGTGGCTTCTGTCTTCTTCCATGCTTTTTGGGCTGCTGCGCCTGAGCAAGCTTTTGTGCAACAGCTCTTGTTCTTCAAGAATATTGGCGTGGTGGGTGGTTTGTTGGTGCTGGTGTCTTCAGGCGCTGGCGCTTGGAGCCTGGACGCCAAAAATCAACCGCAATAATTCACGCATTCTTCATTTGCTTTTTCAACCCTGTTCTTCATCGACTTAAGGAAACACACCATGACTAAAACAGTCGTCATTTATCACTCAGGCTACGGCCACACCCAACGCGTGGCCCAATTCGTGGCCGAAGGCGCCAATGCCACGGTCATCGCCATCGACGCAGACGGCAACATCACCGATGCGGATTGGGAAACTTTGGATGCGGCTGACGCCATGATCTTTGGCTCACCCACTTACATGGGCATGGCCTCATGGCAGTTCAAGAAGTTTGCTGATGCCACGTCTAAACGTTGGTTCAGCAGCGCTTGGAAAGATAAAGTGGCTGGCGGCTTCACCATTTCTGCCAGCCCCAGCGGCGACAAACTGTCGACCATTCAATACTTCATCACCTTGGCTATGCAGCAAGGCATGGTGTGGGTGGGCCAGCCTGCTATGAACGACGGCAACATCAACCGCATTGGTTCTAACTCTGGTGTCATGGCGCAAGTCGGCCCTACCAGCCCAGCCGCTGACATTCCTCAAGGTGACTTGGACACGGCCAAAGCCTATGGCGAGCGCGTGGCTGCGGTGGCTGCTAAGTTGCGCGGTTAAACCACGAACGTCCGCCACAAGCGGGCCATGAAATAAAAGGGCACTTCTTCGGAGCTGCCCTTTTCTTTGGTTAGTATTCAAGCCATGAAGATCATTCAACTCCTACCTTGGGCCGATTGGTTCGCACTCGGGTTTTTTGTTTTGGTGTGGGTGGGCTATGCAGCGTTTGCGAAGTACAGCAGCGAACACCATCACTCTATCTTGGCCATGACCAACCGGTACCGTCATCTGTGGATGTTGCAAACCACGGCTCGCGACCCGCGCATGTTGGATGGCATCATCACGCAGACTTTGTCGGCCACCCCCGCATTTTTTTGTTCCACCACCATTTTGATTTTGGGTGGCTTGTTTGCTTTGTTAGGCACGACAGACAAAGCCGCTGAGTTGGTGCGTGAAATCCCGTTTGCCGAACAAACACCTATTCTTGTGTTTGAGTTCAAGATCTTGGTGCTGGTGGTGATCTTTGTTTACTCGTTCTTTCGTTTCTCGTGGTCGATGCGCCAGTACACCTTTGTGGCTTTGCTCATTGGCGCTATGCCGCCAGCCGCGAGCTTTGACCACGAAGAGCGTCCTAACCGAGTTCACTATGCAGACCGCGCCGCGGCTATGACGGGCTTGGCGGCTGAGACGTTCAACGGTGGCTTGCGTGCCTACTATTTTTCGTTTGCCGCATTGGGTTGGTTTTTTTCGCCCACCATGTTTGTGTTGGCCACCATGTTGGTGGCGGGAATTTTGTACACCCGAGAGTTCAAGTCTGAGGTGTTGGCGCTGTTGCAGGAGTGAGCGGGAAGGTGCCCTCGGGTGTCAAACCCGTGGCAGTCAAATCTGCGCCCACGGCACGGCGTTCGTCAAACACAAAGCAGCCGCCTTCGTAATGGTCGCTGCCCACTTCTTCAAAGTATTTGAGGATCCCACCTTCGAGTTGGTACACATGCGGTAAGCCTGCGTTGTGCATGTAGATGGCTGCTTTCTCACAACGAATACCGCCCGTGCAAAAGCTGATGATTGTTTTGTCTTGCAGCTCTGCCAAATGGGTTTGCACCGCATCTGGGAATTCCGTGAACTTGGTGATACCCCAGTTGATGGTGTTTTTGAACGTGCCCGCATCCACCTCAAACTGGTTGCGCGTGTCCAGCGTGACCACGGGGCGGTCGTCGTCGTCGTGGCCTTGGTCTAACCAGCGCTTGGCGGTCGCAGGCGTGACGGCTGGCGCACGGCCTGCAGCGGGGCGAATGCTGGGGTGGTTCATGCGGATGATTTCGTTCTTCACCTTTACCAGCATTTTGCGAAACGGTTGTGTGGTTGACCAGCTTTCTTTAGGCGCAAGGTCGGCAAAGCGGGCATCGGTGCGCAGCCAATCCACAAAGCCGTGCACATCGTCGGCGCTGCCAGCCAAAAAGAAATTAATGCCTTCTTCTGCAATCAGAATCGTGCCCTTGAGCTGGCGCGCCAAGGCGTTGTCCAAGCAAGGTTGACGCAGGTCTTGGGCGTCGGGCAGGGCGACGAATTTGTAGCAAGAAATATTCAGGATTTGGTTCACCCAGCCATTCTATGTAACGGGGTGTCCCTACAATCTGACCCCATGTTTGTTCACCTGCGCCTTCACTCCGAATTTTCTGTCGTTGACGGGACCAACCGCATCGACGAGGTGGTGAAAGCAGCCGCTGCCGATCAGCAGCCCGCGTTGGCCATCACCGACATCAACAACCTGTACGGCGCCATCAAGTTTTACAAAGAAACACGTGGCAAGGGCGTTAAGCCGGTCATTGGCGCTGAAATTTATTTAGAAAGCCTCACCCAAGATGCGGCGCAGACGTCACGCATGGTGTTGCTGGTGCAAAACCATCAGGGCTACTTGAATCTGTGCGAGCTCATCAGCCGTGGCTGGACGCAAAACGTGCACAAGGCCGTGGCCGTCACCAAGCTGGAATGGTTGCAAGAGTTGTCGCAAGGCCTCATTGCTTTGTCGGGCGCACAAGCCGGCGCCGTGGGCCAAGCCTTGGTGCAGGGCGACACCACGCGTGCGGGCGAAGTGGCTTTGCAGCTGGCAGGTATCTTCCCGCATCGCTTTTACATCGAGCTGCAACGCGCTGGCCGTGCGGATGACGAAGCCCATGTGTCTGCCGCCGTGCAACTGGCCGCACGCTTGAGCTTGCCCGTGGTGGCGACTCACCCTGTGCAGTTCACCCAGCCCGACGACTACGAAGCGCACGAAGCGCGTGTGTGTATTGCCGAAGGCGAAATTTTGGGCAACCAACGCCGCGTGCGCAAGTTCACGCGCGAGCAGTATTTCAAATCGTCCGCGCAAATGTGCGAGCTGTTTGCCGATGTGCCCAGCGCCATTGCCAACACGGCTGAAATTGCCAAGCGTTGCAACCTGACTTTGGTGCTCGGTAAACCGCAGCTGCCTAACTTTCCCATCCCGCCCGTGAATGGGGTGGTGATGTCGGTGGAAGACTATTTCCGCCACGTGTCGCACGAGGGCTTGGAGGCCCGCTTAGCGCATCTGTACCCCGTGCAAGCCAAACGCGACGAAGAACGCCCACGCTATGTGGAACGCTTGGAGTTTGAGCTGAACACGATTTTGAACATGGGCTTTCCCGGCTACTTCTTGATCGTGGGTGATTTCATTCAGTGGGCCAAAGCCAATGGCTGCCCTGTGGGGCCAGGACGTGGTTCGGGTGCGGGTTCGCTTGTGGCGTATGCGCTGAAGATCACCGACCTGGACCCGCTGCAATACAACTTGCTGTTCGAGCGTTTCTTGAACCCCGAGCGGGTATCCATGCCCGACTTTGACATTGACTTTTGCCAAACCAACCGCGACCGCGTGATTGACTACGTGAAAGACAAATACGGACGCGATGCCGTGTCGCAAATTGCCACCTTCGGCACCATGGCCGCGCGTGCGGCCATTGGTGACGTGGGGCGTGTGCTGGACATGAGCTACACGTTTTGTAAAGGCATCAGCGGTCTCATTCCGAACAAACCCGGCCAACACATCACCATCGCAGGCGCGATTGAGGTCGAGCCCATCTTGGCCGATCGATTGGCCAAAGAAGATGAAGTGAAAACGCTCTTGGAGCTGGCGCAAAAGCTCGAAGGCATGACGCGTAACGTGGGCATGCACGCGGGTGGCGTGTTGATTGCCCCAGGCAAGCTGACTGACTTTTGTCCGCTGTACCAACAGCCCGGCAGCGAATCGGCGGTGAGCCAGTTTGACAAAGACGACGTCGAAGCCGCGGGCTTGGTGAAGTTCGACTTTTTGGGGCTAGCCACGCTGACCATTTTGGAGATTGCGCGTGAGTTCATCATGGCGCGTCACAAGGGCCAAGAGAACTTTGCTTTCGAGAATATTCCACTCGACGACAAGCGCACCTACGAACTGTTCCAAGACGGCAAAACCGAAGCCGTGTTCCAGTTTGAAAGTCGCGGCATGCAGGGCATGTTGCGCGACGCCCGTCCCACGCGTTTGGAAGACCTGATTGCGCTGAACGCCTTGTATCGCCCCGGCCCGATGGACTTGATTCCAAGCTTCGTGGCGCGTAAGCATGGCCGCGAAACCATTGAGTACCCGCACCCCATGGTGGCGCAGATGTTGTCCGAGACCTACGGCATCATGGTGTACCAAGAGCAGGTGATGCAGACCGCGCAGATTTTGGGCGGCTATTCGCTCGGCGGCGCCGACATGTTGCGTCGCGCCATGGGTAAAAAGAAGGCCGAAGAGATGGCCGAGCATCGCGCCATCTTCCGAGAAGGCGCGGCCAAAAACAACATCGACCAAGACAAAGCCGACGAGATCTTTGACTTGATGGAGAAGTTTGCAGGCTACGGCTTTAACAAGTCGCACGCCGCTGCTTACTCCCTGCTCGCGTACCACACCGGTTGGCTGAAGGTGCACTACACGGCGGAGTTCTTCTGCGCCAACATGACGGTGGAGATGGACAACACCGACAAGCTCAAGGTGTTGTTTGAAGACGCGCACAAGATGGGTCTCACGTTTGAAGCGCCCGATGTGAACCGTGGCCGCTATCGCTTTGAACCTATTTCAGACAAAGTCATTCGCTATGGCCTAGGCGCCATCAAAGGCTCAGGCCAACAAGCGATTGAAGCCATCGTGGCGGCACGTGAAGACGGGCCCTTCACCAGCTTGTTTGATTTCTGCCGCCGCGTAGACCGCAGCCGTTTGAACAAGCGCACGGTGGAGGCCCTCATCAAAGCGGGTGCGTTTGACAACTTGCACTTGAACCGCGCCGAGCTACTGGCCAGCGTCGAGCGCGCCTTTGACTTTGCCTCTGCCAGCGAAGCCAATGCCAACCAAGGCGGTTTGTTTGACATGATGGGCGAAGACGCCCACGGCTCCAGCACGCAAGAACCCGAGTACGTGGAAGTCATGCCTTGGGGTGTGAAAGAACGCCTCACGCACGAGAAGGTGGCTTTGGGCTTTTACTTGTCTGGCCATTTGTTTGACGAGGTCGAGCGCGAAGTGCGCCGCTTTGCCCGCACCCGCATTGAAGATTTGATGGACTCGCGTGAGCCGCAACTCTTGGCCGGTATCGTGAGTGATATGCGCGTGATCAACGGTCAACGCGGCAAGCTGGCCATCTTCAAGCTCGACGACAAATCAACCGTCATTGAAGCCACCGCCGATGAGGCCACCATCAACACCTACCGCAACACCTTGAAAGATGACGAATTGGTCATCATCATGGGCAAGGCGCAGCCCGATCGTTTTTCGGGCGGCTTGCGTTTGTCCATCCAACAGGTGTGGAGCCTTGAGCAAGCGCGTTGCCGCTTTGGCAAATACCTCAGCGTCACCGTCAATGGCACATCGCCCGACATCGCACGTATGCTGCGTGACCACCCCGCGAAAGTGGAGCAATCCGAGCAGGGCGAGCTGGTGCGCGGCATGGGCGTTCGGTTGAAGTTGCTGCGCGATGGCGCCACGGCTGACGTACAGTTGGGCGACAACGCCAAGTTTTTCCCCAGCGATGCGGCCTTGGCCAGTTGGATGGCACAGGCCCACGACGGGCAATCACAGATCATTTACGAGTAAACATTTCTATGTGGACCATTCCTACGCTCATGACACTGGCGCGCATCGCAGCCATACCGCTCATCGTGGGTTTGTTTTATTTACCGATCGAAACGGCGGAACGCAACCTGTGGGCCACGGTGATGTTTGTGGTGTTTGCTTTGACCGATTGGCTCGATGGTTACTTGGCTCGTAAGCTCAATCAGTCATCCGCGTTTGGTGCCTTCCTTGACCCCGTGGCGGATAAGTTTTTGGTGTGTGCATCCCTGCTGATCTTGGTGCACTTAGGGCGCGCCGATGTGTTGGTGGCGCTCATCATCATTGGCCGCGAAATCGCCATCTCCGCTTTGCGCGAGTGGATGGCGCAAATTGGCGCATCGCGCAGCGTGGCGGTGCATGTGTTGGGCAAGCTCAAGACCACGGTGCAAATGGTGGCCATTCCCTTCTTGCTGTTTGATGGCCAGTTGTTTGGCGTGATTGACACCGCTTTGTGGGGCACGGTGTTGATTTGGATTGCAGGTGTGTTGACCGTTTGGTCGATGGTGTATTACCTGCAAAAGGCTTGGCCCGACATTGTGGAACACGCCAAGTAATGGCGCGTCAGCAAAACCAAGCATGGCTTCGCGCTATGCCTGCGGTGTTTGTTTTAATTTGGAGCACAGGCTTCATCGTGGCGCGCTACGGCATGCCCAACTCGCCACCGTTCACGTTCTTGTTGTGGCGCTACATCTTTTCTATGGTGTGCTTTGTGCTGTGGGTCAAATGGGCTCGCGTGCCTTGGCCGCAGGGCAGGGTGCAGTGGGTGCATTTGGCGGTCACAGGCGTGTTGATGCATGCCGGCTATTTGGGCGGTGTGTGGGCAGCAGTCAAGGTGGGCATGGGGGCCGGTTTGACGGCATTGATTGTCGGTTTGCAGCCTGTCATCACGGCCATTTGGTTGTCGTCGCGTGGCGGCCATGTGTCGCGACGTCAGTGGCAAGGTTTGGCTTTGGGCTTTGTGGGTTTGGCCATGGTGGTGTCGCGCAAACTCGAAGGCGGCATTGAAGTCACGCCGTGGAGCCTGACCATGATCACCATGGCTTTGGCGTCGATCACCACGGGCACGCTGTACCAAAAACGCTTTGTGCAGCCCTGCGATGTGCGCAGCGCCAATGCGGTGCAGCTGATGGCGGCGTACTTGGTCACCTTGCCCATTGCGCTGATGGAGTCAGAGCCTGCGTTGTGGAATGCCGAGATGACGTGGGCACTGGTTTGGTCTGTTGTGGCGTTGACCTTGGGCGGTAGTTCGTTGTTGTACATCTTGATTCAACGTGGTGCCGCTGCCACCGTCACAAGTTTGATGTATCTGGTGCCCCCAACAACTGCTGTGATGGCTTGGATTTTGTTTAACGAGCCCATCACTTGGGTGACATTGGCCGGCATTGCTGTGACGGCGATAGGCGTGAGTTTGGTTGTGCGGCCTGCATCAACTCGCTGAGCGTTTCCACGGTTCATTGCGAAACCGCGACGCTAAAAAGTCTTGCAACAAACGGATGCGCAACGGCAGTTGCGAGCGGTAGGGCGCAAGCCAATGGATGTCAGCGTCATGCATGGCGTATTGGGGAAGCACTCGGCTGAGCTGTCCTGACGCCAATTGCGGCGCGATGTCCCACAGGCTGCGCAGCATGATGCCGTGACCCGAGAGGCACCAATCTCTCACCATTTCTCCCGAATTGCTGGAGAGTGGGCCTTTGACAGTGACGTGTTGTGCGCGTGACAGTGCGCGGGCTGTGCTTTTGGTGTTGAGCCGCCAATGGTCAAAGCGCTGACCTTGCCCAGTGTCTCCACCGTTTTCACGCACGACCAAGCAATCGTGTGAGGCCAAATCTTCCAGCGTGTGTGGTGTGCCGCGTTGGGCGAGATAGGTAGGCGATGCCACCAGCACGCGTTGGTTGGTGGCGAGTTTGCGAGAAATCCATTCGGCCGCGATGTGCGCAGGTGGGTGCCATAGCCAAATGGCCGCATCAAAGCTTTCGTTGGCTAAGTCTGGCAACTGCTCTGAGAGTTGTAAATCGACACACACGGCTGGGTAACGCTCATGAAACTCAGCCAATATCGGTCCTAACCAAAGTCGACCAAAACCAAAACTACAGGCGATGCGAATGAGGCCCGATGGCTCGCTTTGGCGTTCGCGCAGTTCATCTTCGATGCTGGTAAAACTGCGCAACACATCCATGGCTCGGTCACACAAGGCATGGCCTTCGGTGGTGGGGCTGACGCGTCGGGTCGTGCGCTGAAACAGGCGCACGCCTAAGTGGGCCTCAAGTGCCGACAGCCGTTTCGTGACAACGGGCGCGGCCAGTTGTAGTGCGCGTGCGGCTTTGACCAAGCTGCCATGATGTCTGACGGCCAAAACCAACTCTAAATCTGCGCGGTCCAATTGTTGCCTTTATGGGAATAATCAATTACGTGATTATTGCAATTAATGCCATTAAGCTTTGTCCCAAGTTAAATCTTTTCAAGGAGCATTCATGGGTCACTCACATCGCATCGCCGTCATTGCTGGTGACGGCATTGGCAAAGAAGTCATGCCCGAGGGCATTCGCGTCATGGACGCCGTGGCCCGTAAATTTGGCATCGATTTGAAGTTTGACCACTTCGATTTTTCTAGCTGGGACTATTACGAGAAGCACGGCCAAATGCTGCCCGACGATTGGAAAGACCAAATTGGTGGCCACGATGCCATTTACTTTGGCGCCGTGGGTTGGCCCGACAAAATTGCAGACCACGTGTCGCTGTGGGGCTCGCTCTTGATGTTCCGCCGTGAGTTTGACCAGTACATCAACTTGCGTCCCGCGCGTTTGATGCCCGGCATCATCGCGCCCGTGGTGCGTCGCGATGGCTCGCCACGCCAGCCCGGTGAGATTGACATGTACATCGTGCGTGAGAACACCGAGGGCGAGTACTCCAGCATTGGGGGCCGCATGTACCCCGGCACTGAGCGCGAAATCGTGATGCAAGAAACGGTGATGTCACGCATTGGCGTGGACCGTGTGTTGAAGTTTGCGTTTGAGCTGGCGCAGACGCGTCCTAAAAAGCATTTGACCAGCGCGACCAAATCCAACGGCATCGCCATCACCATGCCTTACTGGGATGAGCGCGTGGTGGAGATGGCCAAGAACTATCCAGGCATCAACGTCGACAAATTTCACATTGACATCTTGACCGCCCACTTTGTGCAGCGCCCCGATTTCTTTGATGTGGTGGTGGCCAGCAATTTGTTTGGCGACATCTTGAGTGACTTAGGCCCTGCATGTACCGGGACGATTGGCATTGCACCCAGCGCCAACTTGAACCCTGATCGCAAGTTTCCCTCGCTGTTTGAGCCCGTGCATGGTTCAGCGCCAGACATCGCGGGCAAGGGCATTGCTAACCCGATTGGTCAAATTTGGTGCGGCGCCATGATGTTGGAATTTTTAGGGCACAAAGATGCACATGATGCAGTGATGGCTGCCATCGAAAAGGTGCTTGATCCCAAGAGTGGTGCACCTAAAACACCAGATATTGGCGGCAAAGCGAATACTTCAGATGTCGGTCGTGCGATTGCTGAAGCATTGTGATTTTTGACTTGAAAAACGACTAGAATTTCGACCTATGTTGCTTCGCGCATTGTTTCTTTCGCTGAAACAATTCGTGCAAAGGGCGAGACACCCGCAACAGCGTTACATCCCGTAGTGCGAGTAAACTGCGCTACCCATCGACCAACATCACATCTCATTAAGAGGGGTTTTTGTGAATAAAACTGAACTGATTGAACACATCGCAAAGCATGCCGATATTTCCAAGGCTGCTGCCACTCGCGCACTTGAGTCCACTATTGGTGCTGTGAAAACCACCTTGAAAAAAGGCGGCACAGTTTCATTGGTTGGTTTCGGTACTTTCGCAGTTGGCAAGCGTGCAGCGCGCACAGGTCGCAACCCACGCACTGGCGAAGCAATCAAGATCAAGGCAGCTAAAGTGCCTAAGTTCCGTCCAGGCAAAGGCCTGAAAGACGCCTTGAACTAATTAACGGTTACGGATGGGTGCTTAGCTCAGTTGGCAGAGCGGCTGCCTTACACGCAGTAGGTCGGCGGTTCGACCCCGTCAGCACCCACCACCCATTAAAAAGGCGAACACACAGTTCGCCTTTTTTCTTGGCTTCTCACACATCACGATGAGTCCATTCCATGTTTGATTTTGTTCGCAAGCACACACGGGTCATGCAGTTTTTGCTGTTCCTGTTGATCTTCCCGTCTTTTGTTTTGTTTGGCCTTGAGGGTTACAACCGCTTTCGCGCGGGTGGTGCAACCGTTGCCTCTGTTGATGGGCAAGACATCACGCAAGCCGAGTGGGATGCCGCACACCGCAGTCAAGTGGAACGCATGCGTAGCAGCATGCCGACAGTGGATGTGAAGTTGTTTGACACGCCCGAAGCCAAATACAGCACGCTTGAGCGCATGGTGCGTGATCGTTTGTTGCAAGTTGCTGCAAGCAAATTGCGCTTGGGGGCAAGCGATGCAAGATTGGCATCTGAGTTGCAACAAAACCCCAACATTGCTGCGTTGCGTCGTGCCGATGGCACGCTGGACATGGAGCGTTATCGCCAGTTGCTGGCCACGCAAGGTATGTCACCTGAGTCGTTCGAAGCACAAGTGCGTGGCGACTTAGCCTCGCGTCAAGTGATGGCTGGCGTGGGGGTGACCAGTTTCAGTTCTGCGGCCTTAGCCGATGTCACCTTGAATGCTTTTTATGAGCAACGTCAAGTACAAGTGGCGCGTTTTACACCTGCAGATTTTGTGGCGCAAATCAAACCCAGCGATGAAGAGTTGGAAACCTACTACAAAGCAAACGCTGACAAGTTTCAATCCGCTGAGCGTGCTGACATTGAATATGTGGTTTTAGATTTGGCCGCCGTACAAAAAGGCATTGTTGTGCCAGAAGATGAGTTAAAGGCTTATTACGAGCAAAACTCGGCACGTTTGGCTGGTCTAGAAGAACGCCGCGTCAGCCACATTTTGATCAACGCAGACAAAGCAGCGCCTGCTGCTGAGCGCGACAAGGCGCGTGCCAAAGCCCAAGAGCTGTTGGCCGAGTTGCAAAAATCGCCAACTCAATTTGCTGAGTTGGCACGCAAAAATTCACAAGATCCAGGCTCAGCAGCCAAAGGCGGTGATTTAGATTTCTTTGGCCGTGGCGCCATGGTCAAACCTTTTGAAGATGTCGCGTTTAGCCTAAAAAAGGGTGAAACCAGTGGCGTTGTGGAAACCGAGTTTGGTTTTCACATCATCCGCGTGACCGACATCAAGCAGCCAGAGCAAAAAAGCTTTGACTCACAGCGGGCCAAGCTGGAAGTGGAAGTGCGCGGTCAACTGGCACAGCGTAAATTCGCTGAAGCTGCCGAACAATTTACAAATATGGTTTATGAGCAGTCGGACAGTTTGAAGCCTGCCGCTGAACGCTTGAAGTTAGAAGTGCAACATGCCAACAACTTGGGGCGCGACGTGGTGGCCGGTACAACGGCCGTGAGCAACCCCAAATTGTTGGCTGCTGTTTTCTCGCTAGATTCGATTGAGAAAAAACGCAACACCGAAGCCGTTGAGTTGGGCCCTAACCAATTGGCCGCGGCACGCATCACCAGCTACAGCCCTGCGCGTACTTTGCCTTTGGATGAAGTCAAAGCCCGTGTGCTTCAACAAGTTGTGGCTCAACAGTCGGCAGCGCGTGCACGCTCCGAAGGAGCCATTAAATTAGCCGAATGGAAAGCGAATCCTGATGCTGCAAAGTTGCCCGCATCCATCGTGGTGTCACGCGAATCCAAACAAACACAGCCTTCCGCTTTGGTCGAAGCTGCGTTGCGTGCCAGCACGCAAGCTTTGCCTGCTTGGGTGGGTGTTGACTTAGGTACCAGCGGATACGCAGTGATCAAGGTTGAAAAAGTGTTGCCACGTGAGGCTACCAATGTCGAAGCTTTGGCGCGTGAGCGTGATCAATATGCCCAGTGGTGGGCCTCTGCCGAAGGTTTGGCTTACTACAAGCTATTAAAAGAAAAATTCAAGGCGGAAATCAAAATAGCTAGGTTATAATTTTCGCTTCTACGGTGGCTGTAGCTCAGTTGGTAGAGTCCAGGATTGTGATTCCTGTTGTCGTGGGTTCGAGCCCCATCAGCCACCCCATATAAATCAAGCACTTAGCCCACTTTCAAGTGGGCTTTTTGCTTTTTAGCCCCTTCAAATTTTCCACCGTGGGAAATCAACCTTAGTTTGAACTCCTGAAAACCTCTTTCGAACGGCCATAACCAAGCGCGGTTGTTTCTGGAGGTAATCAAGCCGTCTTGTTCATGTATTACGTTTAATATGTTGTCTCAACAACACTGACCTTCCTATGGGTTCGATATAAATCGATTTATGCAAAAACTTTCAAAGACGCTTTCACTCCTTTTGACAACTTTGGCTTTGATCAGTGCGCATGCGACGGTAGAAGGTCCATATCCAACTGTAGGGTTAAGTCACATACCCGAAGCTCTTCAAAATCAGTTCAAACAAATTCTTCCTGATATGACAGATAAAAGTCACTGTGCCGTAGCGTGGGACAGTACATCTGATGGGAACAAAATGGCCCTACGTTGTTCGATTGCCATCAAAATGTCTGCTGAGGGCGAACGTCGTGCAATGAGGTACTGCGAAGAAAAGAGAGAAGAGCACAAGATCAAGGCCCCATGCCGATTAATAGATGGAAATTAAAAATTAAGTGTTCTGTCTCGTGTGGGTGAGAGTCGGAAATACTATGCTTTTCTTCTGCCCGTGAGCTCAATATTTACCACTCGCAGCTTTTTTAGCGAAGGATAAAGCCTAGGGTTCGGTAATGTCGAGTTAGTTGAGGTAGATCAGGTTTCTCTTGTAACGGGTTAATAGGATGGCTTCATCAAATTTAGCTGCGATTTACATGCGACACCCACATGCAGGGATTAACTGGTTTCACTACGCCGCACCGCAAACCTTTTATGGTTTGGCGGGCAAGACGTGGCCTTGGTTTGTGGTGCTCGCCACGGTGCTGATGGTGGCCGGCCTGTGGTTGGGCTTTGCCGTGGCCCCCACCGACTTTCAGCAAGGCGAGGGCTACCGCATCATCTTCGTGCACGTGCCGGTCAGTTGGATGTCGATGGTCATTTACTTGGCCATGGCGTTTTGGAGCGTGCTGGGCCTGACTTTCAACACGCGCCTGTCGGGCATGATGACCCGCGCCTTGGCACCCACGGGCGCCATGTTTGCGTTTTTGTCGTTGTGGACGGGCGCCCTTTGGGGCAAGCCCATGTGGGGCGCATG